>ERZ778513.115-NODE-115-length-71301-cov-8.377032_pt1 | contig 71301 bp, 73 predicted proteins | sample MGYA00510345_ERZ778513 | MGnify/ENA primary metagenome ERZ778513 (study PRJEB29527, sample SAMN07138966) | mouse gut metagenome | material: feces | host: mouse | place: China:Nanjing | collected 2016-01-25 ... | reverse complement strand
CTTAACAAGGATATCATGCATTAAGTTCGATGATCCATCTAACTTAATGACATTGTTTACTGTGCCCGTTCTTTTTTTTAATATAGAAGCAACAAGGAGGCATAGAAAGATGTATCAGGACATTTTGAAAAAATATCATGAAGATCTGGAGGAAAATAATGGACAGATGATTTTCCGCTGGGAATACTTTGCGGCAGAAGATGTGGCAGGCCATTCAAAGCTTGACGGGAAAACACGCTGCATGGCCATCCTGGCTGTCCTGCTCGGCTGCCAGGGAAAAGAAGAATTCAAAAGAATGCTCCAGGTCGCGCTGGATTGCGGCGTGAGTCCGGTCCAGGCAAAGGAAATTGTCTATCAGGCAACGGCTTATCTGGGCATGGGCCGGGTCGCTCCGTTTTATAAGGTGGTCGACAAAGTTTTCAAAAAGAGAAATATCGTGATCGCGGACGATCGCCAGACAACAACGATGGAAGATCGTATGCGCAAAGGCAACGATATCCAGATCGCCTATTTTGGTGAAGGCATGAGAGATTCGTGGCAGAAAGCGCCTGAAGCTACGGCGCACATCCAGAAGTGGCTGGCTGCCAACTGTTTCGGAGATTACTATACGCGTGCCGGGCTGACAGACAATCAGCGCGAAATGATCACATTCTGCTTTATTCTCGGCCAGGGAGGATGCGAAAATCAGCTGCGCGGACACACGAACGGCAATATGAATCTTGGCAACGATCATGCGTTCCTTGTCGATGTGATTTCCCAGTGCGTACCGTTTATCGGCTATCCACGAAGCCTGAACGCACTGAATGTGGTCAATGAAATCCAGAAACAGAGAGAGGAGAATAAATAATGAGCGAATTTAAACCGGTCTTCACAAAAGGAGAAGTCAATCCGTTCGGACAGTTCTTCGAAGGAACGAGCTATCTGAACATGCTTTCAAAAGAAGATGTTAGCATCGGGGATGTCATCTTCGAACCGGGCTGCATCAATCACTGGCATATCCATCACGCAAGCCAGGGCGGCGGACAGATACTGCTCTGCCTTGCAGGACATGGCTGGTATCAGGAAGAAGGAAAACCGGCACAGGCTCTGGAAGCCGGAAGTTTCGTAAAGATCCCTGCCAATGTCAAGCACTGGCATGGGGCGGCCAAAGATGACTGGTTCGAACATATCTCGATCGAAGTGCCGGGAAAAGACACATCGACCGAATGGTGCGAACCGGTCAGCGAAAAGGAGTATCTTGCATTATGAGCAGAAATCTTGTAGCGTATTTTTCTGCAACCGGCACGACCGAAAAGGCTGCCCGAAAACTGGCAGAAGCCCTTCATGCCGATCTTTTCCGCATCGTGCCTGAAACAGCGTACAGCCGGGCCGATCTGGACTGGATGGATAAAAAATCACGCTCATCGGTCGAGATGAACGATCCGGACTGCCGGCCAGCCATCATGAAAGAAGAACTCGATCCTGCCTCGTATGATACGATCCTCCTCGGCTTTCCTATATGGTGGTATGTGGCGCCAAGGATCATCCAGACTTTTCTGGAAACATACGATTTTTCCGGGAAGAAGATCGTCCTGTTCGCGACTTCGGGCGGCAGCGGATTCGGCAAGGCAGCCGATGAGCTGAAGCAGGATGTGCCCGCTTCGGCTGTGATCGAAGAAGGAGCGATCCTGAACAGCGAACAAGCGGTAAAAGCGCTGGCAAAACGCTTTTCATAAGGCACAACACATAATATATACCATAATTTCACAAAATAAGGGAAAAGGTAATATTAAAATGTATTCGCTTTCAAAATGGAGCATTTTAATTTTCTTTTCTCCTTTTTTTTCGTATATTTTTGTCGATCAAAAGGAGGACAAACGATGAACAATGATCAAATCTTTGAAATGGAAATTGACGATATGCTTGCCCGCTTTATGTATAAGGAAGATGAAATGAAAGTGATCGTTCGGGTCAAGACGAGCAAGGAAGGACGCATCGTCCATTGTGTGGAAAATCTGGAATAGAGTGCATGATTAGGTAGAACGAACGGAATATGGTACGATAAAGACACCAAACCTCAAGGAGGTACGATTTATGGATAATAGTACAAACAAAATGAAAATAGTCATGCTGGTCGGTTCGCTGCGCAGACAGTCCCTTAACCGCCAGCTTGCCGAAGAGGCCGGAAAGCTGCTCGAAGACGAGGCAGAATGCACGATCTTCACACCAGCCGGCATCCCTTTGTTCGATCAGGATACCGAGTTTCCTGCGCCAGAACAGATCGAGACGATCCGCCAGGCCATCCGGCAAAGCGATGGCGTATGGATCTTTTCCCCCGAATACAATGGCGCTATACCAGGCGGACTGAAAAATCTGCTTGACTGGCTGTCCCGCCCGCTGTTCGAAAACGATCCGGACTGGAAAGACACGGCCGTATGGGGCAAAAAAGCGACCATTTCCGGCATAGGAGGCAATAATGCCACCCGTTCGGTACAGGATGCGCTCATCACGCTGCTTCATTTTATGGGTATGGATGTCATGACAGAGGATCGCGCAATGATCGCGATGTCGCCCGAAACGATGAAGACAAGCGACTTGTCAAAGACAGAAAATGTACAGAAGGCTTTAAGGACACAGGCAGACGCTTTCATGAAATTTATCGAAAAATAAACAGAGAACGGATCTTTATGCAAAGAAAGGTCCGTTTTTTAGCTGAGCATTCCAATTTGCTGAAAAGCTGTTTCTGTTATAATGGTCTCAAAAACAAAGAAAGAGGTAAAAAACGAACGTATATGGACAGTAGTATATTGTGGATGCTTTTGCTTCAGGTCGTGCTCATCGCCTTGAATGCCGTATTTGCCTGCGCGGAGATTGCAGTCATTTCCGTTAATGAAAACAAAGTGGAAAAGATGGCAGCCGAAGGGAACCGGAAAGCCGGAAAGCTGCTGAATCTGGTCAGCGATCCGTCACGCTTTCTGGCAACGATCCAGGTTGCCATTACTTTGTCAGGATTTTTAGGAAGCGCATTTGCTGCCGATAACTTTTCGGAATATCTTGTGGACTGGCTTGTCGGGCTCGGCGTCGGAATTTCTCCGGATATCCTGGATACGATTGCCGTCATCGTGATCACGATCATCCTGTCGTACTTCACGCTTGTTTTTGGCGAACTGGTGCCCAAACAGGTGGCGATGCAGAAAAAAGATCAGCTCGCCCTTTCCGTCGCCGGACTGATCACCGTGATCTCCAAAGCGTTCAAGCCGCTCGTTTCGCTGCTCACAGTTTCTACAAACAGCGTGCTGCGGCTGCTCGGGATCGATCCGGACCAGGATAACGATCAGGTGAGCGAAGAGGAGATCCGGCTCATGGTCGAAGCCGGCAGCGAAAAAGGAACGATCGATCACGAAGAAAATGAATGGATCCAGAATGTATTTGAATTTGATGATCTGCCCATCCGCGATGTCATGACACATCGCCGGCAGACCGTGATGCTCGATCTGGACGCATCCGACCACGAATGGGAAGAGCAGATCACAAAAAGTCCGTATTCCTTGTTTCCGGTCTATCAGGAAAACAAGGATTCGATCATCGGTGTGCTGAATGCGAAAAAATTTCTGCGGCTCAAGGACCGCTCGCGCAGCCATGTGATGGAAAAGGCAGTGTCCGGACCGTATTTCGTTCCGGAAAATCTGAAAGCCGACGTGCTGTTCGCCAATATGAAAAAGGACAGGGAAAAGATGGCTGTAGTCCTCGATGAATACGGAGGGTTCTGCGGGATCGTGACAATGAACGATCTGATCAGCGAGCTCATCGGCGATATGGATGTGGACGATCCAGCTCCGTACATAAAATAAAAACAACCGCAGATTTTGCGGCTGTTTTTGGATAAATTAAATATTCATCAAATGGCGGATCACCAGTTTTGGCACGATCACAGCCAGCACGATGATCAGTCCGATCAGAACGATGCCGGTCACGATCGTAAAAAGCATCAGATTTTCAAGGAGGAAGAACAGAGCCGCAAACAGTCCGAGCACGAGCCATGACAGGAACAGCTCGGCAATGACGTTCATGTTGTTTTTGACAGCAGCCGTCTCGTCTTCCCAGTTCAGCTTTGGATGCAGCCCGTCGATCAGGATCGCGATCTCGTTGATGAGCATGGTCGAAAGCAGAGCGCCAAGAATGAACACCACATCATAATATACCGGATAGGTAAAGATAAAATGGGCCGGGATAATGAGGATGAGCGTGCCGATCAGCGAGAAAAGGACACCTACGCTCATCTTTGCATAGATCTGTTTTTCCATAGCCATCGGGATCATCTTTACAAAATCTATATTGTTCCCGAGGCGCGAAAACGCAGTACCGCTGATCCCGTTGACCGATCCGAAGAAAAATCCACCGCCAGCCCCGATCAGAAACATGACGATCCATAAATTGAACATGGAATCGAGCGGGAGCGCCTTGGCCATCGGGATCAGTTCGCGGATCTGCGGGTTGATCAGCAGCACAGCCGCCATCACGATCGGCATGATGAGAGAACCGAGCACGCAGTTGGAAAAATAAGCTGGTGTGCGCACAAGCGTTTTGATTTCCACGAGCGCATAGCTGACCAGACCGTCTTTGCGGGAAATTGATTTTCTTTTCTTCTTTTTGGATCCGGACTGGCTCATTGTCAGTACAACAGGCAGATACAGTTTGTCGGCACATACAAAGAACAGACCGCCCAGCACAGCGATGATCGCGACGCTGACCAGCATGCTCAGCCATGAGCCGTCCACGATGCTTCGGGCCGCACTTGGCACATGGAAGAAGATCGTGGTCGCCATGCCAAGCAGCTTCGGATTGCTGGACAGGAAATTGACCATGACCTCGCCCGAATCGGCCGTGAAGGAGTTGCTCAAAACGCCAATACCGACGCCAAAGAAGATACCGACGATCCCGAGAATAAGATTGAAACGGTCTTTATTGGCAAACAGGGGCATGAAGCGCATGATCAGCATCGTGATGATGCCCATCACGAACAGCGGCGGCAGGATGTTCAGGAACAGCTGCACGATGAAAAAAACGATTCCCGCGATATTGCCCGGATGCGTCTGCGCAAAAGCGATCAGGACAGGCAGCAGAGCGATCAGGCTCAGGGATAAAAGCGAAATATAGTTGACAACAAACTTGGCCGCCACGATCGTCCAGGACGGCACAGGCAACACGAGCAGCTTGGGCACGTCGTTGGAAAAATAGAACGAGCTCGCGAAGGTGAACAGCGAGATCCAGAGCACAAGCAGGGCCGTGACAAACAGGAACAGCTCGATCCACATGAAATCGAAGCGCGTCTTTAAATAGGACATGCTTGAAAAATAAAGCATGGCGATCATCGGGATCAGCGATACGGCGATCACGATCCCCAGAGCGATCGTGCGCCCTTTCTTTTTTCCTAAGGAGAAGCTGTTTTTCAGCAGGGCCCTGGAAATGACGAACAGGCTATTCATGGGATACGACCTCAAGGAAGATGTCTTCCAGGCTTTCGCCTTCATGCTGCGCCTTGAGCTCGTCAAGCGTTCCGTCATATTTGATCGCTCCGCTGCTGATCATGACGATCTTGTCGCACAGCTTTTCGGCCACTTCGAGCACATGGGTCGAAAAGAAGACCGTATTGCCTGCTTCGGCGTGCTGCTTCATTTTTTCCTTCAACAGGTAGGAGCTTTCCGGATCGAGCCCGGTCATCGGTTCGTCAAGGATCCAGATGCTCGGATTGCACACCAGGGCTGCGATGATGATCGCTTTCTGGCGCATACCATGCGAATAGCCTGCCATCTGGGAATCAAAGTCGTTTTCCAGCTTGAATTCATGAACAAGCTGATCGAGACGTTCCTGTCTTTCCTGCTGGCTGATCCCGTAAATGTCCGCCATAAAGTTGGCGTATTCGCGCCCGCTCAGACGCAGGAACAGATCCGGGGAATCCGGGACGAGCGCAAACTGTTTCTTCGCTTCGATCGGATCTTTTGCGATATCGATCCCGTTGAGCGTGATCATGCCCGCATCCGGAGCCAGCACGCCGGTCATCATATGGATGGTCGTTGTTTTTCCGGCACCGTTCGGTCCGATAAATCCGGTAATGCATCCGGAAGGAATGTCAAATGAAATATCGTTGACAGCAATCTTGCTGCCGAATTTTTTCGTCGCATTTTCAATTCTGATCATAATACATATTCCTTTCACTAACTGTATTACGCAAATAATACAACCAGCCGGCATAAGATGCAACAAAAATGGACTGCTTTACCCTTACATTGAAAAAGACGGCTTTGCACCGTCTTTTCATGAATCACATCAGACCGAACCACATCGGTCCGGACAGGTCTTTGAACGCTTCCGCTTTGTCTTTGTTCAAAAAGGAAGCGAAAAGTTTCGGGTTGTTGATCGAAGCCAGGACCGGCATCTTCTTTTTCCACTTTAAGTTCGGATACAGCTTTTCCAGCGCTTCGTTGTGCGAAACAGAAATGTAGATCTTATCGCTGATCAGAGCCAGGTTCGAGAACAGCTGTTCCAGAGCGTCGGAATTGAGATACAGAAGAAGTTCGATATGAATGGCGGCTTCCTGCACGCTGTACACGGCCAGGCCGATCGGTTCGTAGTGTTCATCCATCATGATGTCGATCTTCTTTTTCGCCGCATGAAGATAGGCGAGTTCATTTTCGAACTGGCTGCGCTCGAGCCGGATCGAACCGTCAAAGTGCGCCATGAATTTTTCGTAAAGAGGATACACATCGATGTTCGGACGATATCTTCTCGTTCTTGAAAAGTTCAGCGTTTCCACACGCGATGAAGGAAGCGTGTATTCTTTCATGAACGTGATTTCCGAAAAGGGAAGACCGGCATAGACCTTCACAGACGAGGTTTTTACAAGCGAAACGAGCTCGTTGCAGGCGGCTTTCTGCATGAAAGCCTCTGCGAGCGCTTTATAAAACCCCTGGTTCCGCTTGTTTCCGGCTGTCAGTCCCATTTCGATCACGCTGACAGCCGCTTTTTTCTGATCGTACTGCAGGGTGCGCCGGGCATACTGAAGGCACGATACGATATGTCCGTCCTCTATGTAGAGAAACATGCGATCCGCATCAAATTTATATTTGAGCCATGCCTCGATTTCATGATCCTTGGCAAAGCACCATTGTTTCATAAATTTATAGAGCGCTTTTTCATAGCCTCTGGCTGTCTGTACGATCATGAGCGCGGCTCATCCTTTTCTTCGTATTCGGTGAATTCGACATCGATCGCGTCCGGCCTTTTTTCTCTTGTCTGAACACGAGGCTGTTCGTAGTCGTCATTCGAATAATACTGTTCATAGGTATTGACAAAATCGTTTTCCGCTTTGTTTTTCTGCAGCGCTCTGCGCACGGCCCCGATCAGCGAAATGATGATCAGAAACGGAACAAGGACCGGGAGCATGTAAAACGCGAACATGAACAGTCCCACAAGTATCAAAATAAAAATTAAAAATTCCATATATATCAACCTCCAAACGGCATGAGCGATTCCTGCGTGAACTCTCCGAGATATTCGATCAGAATATTGCCGGAAGTCAGCTCGTTCAGCTCTGCCTCCATATTTTCCCTGCTGCAGAATTCATAGATCACATCGCTCTCATACTGTCTGCTGAGCACCTCGATGCGGCCGGCCCTGAAAAACTGGTCGATCCTGCCGATCGCGCTGTAATCGAAAACGATCCGCCAGCGCATGAGCGTCCGGACCTCGACAAGCTGCGCGTTCTGCAGTGCCTCCTGCACGCTTGAGGAATAGGCACGTACCAGACCGCCCTTGCCAAGCAGCGTTCCTCCGAAATAACGGACCACGACCGCCAGAATGTCCTCCATATGGCTGCCCGCAAGCACATCAAGCATAGGATGTCCGGCTGTGCCGGCCGGTTCGCCATCGTCGCTTGAGCGCACTGTATTGCCAATGATCATGGCCGTACAGTGATGCGAGGCATCCGGATGCTCCTTTTTGACCAGTCTGAGAAATTCTTTTGCTTCTTCTTCGCTGTCTGTCCGGTGCAGATATGTGATGAACCGGCTTTTTTTTATCTCGATCGAATGTTCCGTATCGTTTTTTAATTTCGGCATTAGCTCTCCTTTGCATACGCTAATCATATTATACGCAGGAAAACCGTTCAGACTCAAGCAATCAAATGCCGAAACTGCACGAATGTATGATATTATAAAATCAATATTCAGGAGGCATTTTATATGAATAAAGAATGGATCGAACTGTACCGGAAAGAAATTAAAGAATTCGGTGAAGAGACCAGAGAATTCCATGACAAGGAAATGAACCGCAAGGACTACAAACATGTTTCCGGCGGCATGGGATCCTATGCGCAGCGCGACGCAGACCAGCATATGGTCCGTTTCAGGATGAATGGCGGAAATCTGACAAAAGCCAAATTGAAACATCTCGTCGACACGATCGACAAATACGATGTAAAACGTCTGAAGCTGTCCACATGCCAGACCATTCAGCTGCATGATCTGAAATACGATCAGGTCGCTCCGATCATCGAGGAAGCGATCGATGCCAAAATATACACGAAGGCAGGCGGCGGAGACAATCCGCGCAATGTCATGACCTCGCCGCTGGCAGGCCTGCAGAAAGGCGAGCCTTTTGATGTGATGCCTTACGCCACGGCAGCAGCCGATTACATGCTGTCCATATGCCGCGATTTCAAGATGCCGCGCAAGCTCAAGGTCGCTTTCTGTAACGGAGTGGACGACAGCGTGCACACGACATTCCGCGATATGGGCTTTGTTGCCAATTCGGACGGCACATTCAAACTGTATGTGGCCGGAGGGCTCGGAGCAAACCATAAAATGGGCGTGCTCGTCAAGGAGGATGTGCCGGCAAAAGATATTTTCTACTATATCAAGGCGATGATCGATCTATTCTGTGCCAACGGAAACTATGAGAACCGCGCCAAGGCCCGCACCCGTTATCTGCAGGAAACAATGGGAGCTGAACCGCTCAAAGAGGAACTCCTGCGCCGTGCCGGCGAACTGGCGGCGCAGGGCGGACATGACTGCATCGTACAGAGCGACGAGCCGAAAAAACGGGGCACGAAAACGATCGAAGGACCGCGGATCATCGAGCAGAAGCAGGAAGGGCTGTACGCTGTCGAATACCATCCGATCGGCGGCGAGCTGCCGGTCGATATGCCAAAGAAGATGCTGGATGCTCTGAGCCGCATGGATGAGGTCGAATGCCGGATCGGACCGGACGAAACGATGTATTTTGTCAACTGCACAGCAGATGAAGCACAGGAATTCCTGGATATGACGAACGACGCGGCCAGTACACCATTCGAACATTCGGTCGCATGTATCGGCGCTTCGATCTGTCAGCAGGGCCTGCGCAATTCCCAGGCCGTTCTTCGCGACTGCATCGAAGAGCTGAAAAAGCATCCGCAGGCAGCGGCGGTTCTGCCGAAAGTGCGCATTTCGGGCTGCACTTCCAGCTGTTCCGCCCATCAGATCGGCGCGATCGGCTTCCAGGGTTTTGTCAAGGTGGTCGACAAAGTGCCTCAGCCGGCATACCGCGTATTCGTGGGCGGCAGCGACAAGAGCGATCATGTGACGTTCGGGGATTTCGTGGATGTCGTCCTGGAAAAGGATATGCCTGCCCTGTTCGTGAAACTGGGCGAAGCATGCGCTGCAGCAGGAAAAGACTGGGACAGCTATGCGCAGGATAACCGCGAAGAGATCGTGGAGATCATTAAGTCTTTTGTGTAAATGAACGCAGAATCTGCATAAAATGAAACAAAAATGAGTGCTTTCATCAGGAAGGCACTTTTTTTCTTTGGAAAAAAGTATTGCGCTCGATTTAAAATTCGTGTAAATAAATGTTAAGCGTACTTAAATACGAAAGGGTAAAAAAAGGTGAATAACAGATTATGAGCGAGAATATTTTAATGGTCCTGAATTTACTGTGCGGGGTTGCGCTTTTTCTGTACGGAATGTCGTCCATGGGTGACGGCCTGAAAAAAGTGGCCGGCAACAAGCTGGAACTCATTCTGTACAAGCTGACAAACTCTCCGCTGAAAGGATTTCTGCTCGGTACAGCTGTCACAGCTGTCATTCAATCCTCATCGGCTGCCTGCGTCATGGTTGTCGGATTTGTCAATTCCGGCATGATGAGCGTATCCCAGGCGATCGGCGTTATTTTGGGGGCGAATATCGGAACAAGTATAACGGGATGGATCATCTGTCTTTCCTATCTGCCGAACTCGGGCGGATTTGCTTCGTTCTTCTCGTCGGCAACGATCACGGCCGTGGTGGCGATCATCGGTATCCTGCTGAAAATGTTCGCGAAAAAGGATACCCTCATCCATTTGGGGACGATCATGCTCGGCTTTGCCGTGCTCATGACCGGCATGTCGACCATGTCCGGAGCGGTTTCGCCTCTGCGCTCGAATCCGGCATTCATCAACATCATGACTTCATTGAACAATCCGGTGCTCGGCACGCTGTTCGGAATTGCGTTCGCAGCCTTGCTGCAGTCCGCTTCAGCCGCAGTCGGTGTGCTGCAGGCCCTTGCGACCACAGGCGCCATCGGTTTCGGGGCTGCATTCCCGATGGTCCTCGGGATCGGTGTGGGGGCGAGCGCGCCCGTGCTTCTCGCTGCTCTTGGAGCCAACAAGAACGGACAGCGGACCTCATTCCTTTATCTGATCGTCGCGACGATCGGTATGATCATGGGTCTTATCGGCTTTTATGGACTGGATACATTTTTTCACTTCCCGTTTGCGGACATGACCATGGATCCGTTCGCGATCGCGATCACCAATACGGCATACCGCGCGCTGACCATGACCTTGATGCTGCCGGCATGCGGCCTGCTCGAAAAGCTGATCTACCGTCTGATCCCGGAAGTGCAGACCGACGAGGAGGAAAAGCCGGAATTCGATCTGCTCGAGGACCGTTTTCTTTCCAACCCGGATGTGGCGTACGAACAGAGCATGATCGTCATGAACGGGATGGCGAAAAAAGCCCGCAAAAATGTGGATCGTTCATTGATGCTCATCGAAAGCTATTCTTCCGAAGGGTATAAAAAGGTGGCGGAGCTCGAACAGACCTTGAACAAATACGAAGACAAGCTCGGCTCCTATCTGATGAAGCTGACTTCAGCCGGTGTCAGCGAGGAACAGGGACAGGTCATCAACAAGGCGCTGCAGGCGATCAGCGATTTCGAAAAGCTGAGCGATTACGCGCTCAATATTGCCGATACCGCGAAAATGATGCATGATGCCAAGCTGACCTTTACTCTGAACGCGATCGACGAGCTGACCGTCGTATCGACCGCGGTAGATGAAATGGTCGATATCACGGTGAGCGGATTCATCGAAAACGATGTCAGAAATATCAAACGCGTGTTCCCGCTCAAGGAACTGATCGCCATGAACTGCAACGAAATCAAGAAGCGGCACGTGCTTCGGCTGCGTTCGGGCGAATGCCATACCCAGCCAGGCCTCGCATTGTACGATCTGCTCAACGATATGCTTCACATTGCCGATCACTGCGCAAGCCTTGCGCTGGACATTATTAAAATGGATGAGAAGGAATTCAATCTTCATCGTTTCCTGCGCCGCTATCAGGAGGAAACAGAAAATGAATATTCCGATCTTCTTCACGATTATGAAGTGAAATATTCGATTCAACTTTGATCAAGCTCCATAAGGAGCTTTTTTTTGAAGGGGGCATTTCAATGATCATAGAAACAGAACGTTTGTACTTTGAACCGCTAGGCAGCCAGGATCTCGATGCGCTCAAGCAAATCCTGCAGAACGGAAAGACGATGGAATCGTATGGCGGGGTGCGCAGCGACGAGGAATGCAGCCAGTGGATCGACCGGCAGCAGCAGCGCTACGAACAGCTAGGCTACGGCATCTGGTCCATACTGCGCAAAGACACCCGCCAGATGATCGGGCAGGGCGGGCTTGTCTATCATAACTGGAAAAAGGAGCCGGTGCTCGACCTGGTATATATCATAAAAAACGAATACTGGCAGCAGGGATACGGCAAGGAGGCAGCGGCCGCACTGGAACGGTACGCTTTCGAAACGCTCGATGTCGAAGAAGTCAATTCGATCATCCGGGACACGAATGAGTATTCCCAGATCATTTCTCTCGGGCTCGGCATGGAAGTCATCGACCGCAAGACCGATGTGTACCGTGGCGTATCGAGACCGCACTACCTGTACAATGTGAAAAGGAACAAATGAGATGCAGGAAAGAGAAAAAAGGATCTTCGGTATGCTGGCCGGCTGTGCTCTGGGCGATGCGATGGGAATGCCTTCGGAAGGGATGGATGCCAAAACGATCCGTACTACGTTCGGGACGATCCGCCGTTTTCTTCCTTCGTGCGAAAAGGATGTCCTGGGGCGCTCGTTCAAGGCCGGACAGGTCACAGATGATACGATCAACACGCTGCTTGTCTGCGATGCTGTCATTGCTGGTCAGGGAAGCTTTGATCCGTTCGTTTATCTTTCGCTTCTGCAGACATGGATCTGCGAAAACAGGGGACAGAGCCAATATATGATCGGGCCGAGCACGAAACAGGCCCTGCAGGCCATCGCAGACGGTATCCCCCTCGAGGAAGCGGGCCGAAACGGAACGACAAACGGCGCAGCCATGAAAGCGGCACCGCTTGGCATCATTTCAGATTATAAACGCCTCGATCAGCTGATCGACCACGTTTCCTTATTGTGCCTGCCGACCCATCATACACCAGTGGCCATCGCGGGAGCGTCCATCGTCGCCGCGCTGTCCAGCTATGCGCTGCAGGGCGGCTGCGATCTGGAGGATATGTGGGGACTGGCTGAAAGAGTGTGCAGCCATCGGAAAGCTTACGATCTGGCTGCAGAACTGGACGATATCAGAGAATACATGGTCAGGCATGAAAAGGCGGAGATTCTCAGATATCTTGAAAAAAAGGGAACAGGCATCGAAACGATCCAGACGATCCCGGCCGTACTGGCACTTCTCGAGCTGTCCGGTCTGGATCCGTATGAATGTGCTGTTCTGGCTGCCGGTCTGGGCGGCGATACGGACACGATCGGCGCGATCAGCTGCTCGATCTGCGGAGCTATTCATCTGGATATCGATGAAACGTTCGTTTCGGTCCTGGAACAGGTAAACGGCATCGATTTTTCTGCCTATGCCCGAAACCTTTCGAAATATGGATCATCATGAACAGGACTTTCAAAAAGTTTTCTGAAAATTGTTGACTTTGTTTCATTCTTTTTTTATCATTAGGGTACTTATTGGATTGAGAAAAAGCGTTGAAGAGGAAATTGACCGTAGTTTGCGATGCAGAGAGAGCTGCCGGAGGGTGGAAGGCAGCCATCGGATGATCGGCCATCTCGCCTTGGAGCTGATGGAGCGAATGAAGTAGTTTCATACGGAGCCCCGCCGTTAAAAGGGAAACAGTTGTCAGACTGTAAGTGGTCACGAATGTGGCAATGAGAGTGGTACCGCGGGAACAAAAGCTCGTCTCTCAAGGAATGAACCTTGAAGGCGGGCTTTTTCTTTCGCTTTCGAGAAAAACAGGAGGAAAAACGCAATGATGGATGCAACAAAGTACAGGCCGGGCTATTTTCCGCCCCGGGAAAACGAATACCGTTGGGTAAAGAAAGATCACATTGAACAGGCGCCTGCCTGGTGCTCGGTGGATCTGCGCGACGGCAATCAGGCGCTGATCGTGCCGATGGATCTGGAAGAGAAACTTGAATTCTACAAAATGCTGCTGGAGATCGGATTCAAGGAAATCGAGGTCGGATTCCCTGCCGCCTCGCAGACAGAGTATGAATTTCTGCGCACGATCATCGATCACGACATGATCCCGGAAGATGTGACGATCCAGGTGCTCACCCAGTGCCGCGATCACATTATACGCAAGACGTTCGAAGCGGTCAAAGGGGCGCCGCGCGCCGTGATCCATTTTTACAATTCCACTTCGCTCGCACAGCGCGAGCAGGTGTTCAGAAAATCAAAAGAGGAAATCAAACAGATCGCGATCGAAGGAGCCAGGCTCGTGAAAAAGCTGTCCCGCGAATATGAAGGGAACTTTTTGTTCGAGTACTCTCCGGAAAGCTTTACCGGGACCGAACCGGATTTCGCGCTGGACGTATGCAATGCCGTCCTGGATATCATGCAGCCGACACCGGAACAGCCGATGATCATCAATCTGCCGGTCACTGTGGAAATGTCGATGCCGCATATTTACGCCAATCAGATCGAATACTGCTCCGACCGACTGAAATACCGGGACGCGGTGATCCTTTCCACGCATCCGCACAATGACCGGGGCACCGGCGTGGCGGATACAGAGCTTGCGCTGCTCGCCGGCGCGCAGCGGGTGGAATGCTGCCTGTTCGGCAACGGCGAACGGACCGGAAACGTGGATGCCGTCACCCTGGCCATGAACATGTATACGCATGGCGTGGATCCGAAACTTGACTTTTCGAATATGCCTTCGATCGTCGAACGATACGAGCGGCTGACCCGGATGCATGTGTCGCCGCGCCAGCCTTATGCCGGCCAGCTTGTTTTTGCGGCATTCTCCGGCTCTCATCAGGATGCGATCGCCAAGGGAATGAAGCACCGCGAGGAAAACGATATTTTCCAGTGGAATGTCCCGTATATCCCGCTTGATCCTCACGATGTTTCCAGGACGTACGACAGCGATGTCATCCGCATCAATTCGCAGTCCGGAAAAGGCGGGATCGGCTACATCCTCGAAACTTCGTACGGCTATGCACTGCCTGCAAAAATGCGCGAGCATTTCGGCTATACGGTCAAGGATATCAGCGACCATGCCCACAAGGAGCTGTCTGCGGAGGAAGTGTACGAAATTTTCGAAAAAACATATGTCAATATCGAACGTCCCGTTTATGTGCGCGAGGCACATTTCAGACAGGGGCCGATGACCGAAGCGTCCGTGACCGCTCTGATCGGAGGGCACAGACACGAGCTCATCGCCAAAGGAAACGGTCGTCTCGATGCGGTATGCAGCGCATTGAAAAGCTGTCTGGATGCGGACTTCACCCTCCAGAGCTATCACGAGCATTCGCTTGATCAGGGATCGCATTCCAGGGCAGCCGGCTATGTCGGGCTGCAGTGGGCGGACGGACGTTTCACATGGGGCGCAGGCGTCGATACAGATATTATCCGCGCCAGCATCAAAGCGCTTACGAGCGCCATCAACAACGGATTAAGAGAAGGGGAATAATATCATGTCCATGACAATGTCACAGAAAATATTAGCAGCACATGCCGGACTGGACGAAGTCAAGGCCGGACAGCTCATCGAAGTCAGGCTCGACGGCGTGCTTGGCAACGACATTACGACACCAGTCGCTATCAAGGAATTTGACAAAGCCGGATTCGATCAGGTGTACGATAAAGAAAAGATCAATATCGTGCTCGATCATTTCGTGCCGAACAAAGATATCAAAGCGGCCCAGCAGTCGGCTGCATGCCGCAGTTTTGCGAACCGGTACGGCATCACGAACTTTTTCGATGTCGGAAAAATGGGCATCGAGCATGCCCTTCTGCCGGAGCAGGGGATCGTGACCGCCGGCGACTGCATCATCGGGGCCGATTCCCACACGTGCACATACGGGGCGCTGGGCGCTTTTTCGACCGGGGTCGGCTCGACCGACATGGCCTACGGCATGGCGACCGGACAGGCATGGTTCAAGGTGCCGGCAGCCATCAAGGTCGTATTGAACGGAAAATTGAAAAAGCGGGTGACAGGAAAGGATGTCATCCTTCATCTGATCGGGCAGATCGGTGTCGACGGCGCCTTGTATGAATCGCTGGAATTCTGCGGGGAAGGCATTGCCTCGCTGTCGATGGACGATCGTCTGTGCATCTGCAACATGGCGATCGAGGCCGGTGCCAAAAACGGGATCTTTCCGGTCGATCAGGTAACCATCGATTATTTGACGAACCGTTCAAAAAGGGAGTGGACCGTTTACGAAGCAGACGAGGACGCCCTGTATGAGAAAACGATCGAGATCGATCTTTCTGCGCTCGAACCGACTGTGTCGTATCCGCATCTTCCGGAAAATACCCATCTGGCAAAAGAGTCCGAAGACATCGCGATCGACCAGGTCGTGATCGGTTCCTGCACGAACGGCCGCCTCGAAGATATGGAAGCGGCGTATGAAGTGCTCAACGGAAAACAGGTGGCGGATGGCGTGCGTGTCATCATCATCCCGGCAACGATGCAGATCTACAAGGAATGCATACGCCGCGGGTATACGGAAGCTTTTATCGATGCCGGATGTGTGGTATCGACACCGACATGCGGTCCTTGCCTTGGCGGGTACATGGGGATTCTTGCGGAAAACGAGCGCTGCATTTCCACGACCAACCGCAATTTTGTCGGGCGAATGGGCCACACGAGTTCTGAAGTGTATCTTGCCAGCCCGTATACGGCAGCTGCCAGCGCGCTGACGGGTCATATCAGCGATCCGAGAGAAGGAGAATAACGATGGAAAACGTACAGGGAAAAGTATTTAAATTCGGCAATAACGTCGATACGGATGTCATCATTCCGGCCCGCTATCTCAATACGCCGGATGCAGCCGAACTGGCGGATCACTGCATGGAGGATATCGATCCGGAGTTTGTGAAACATGTACAGAAAAACGATATCATCGTCGCGGGGTGGAATTTCGGATGCGGTTCATCGCGGGAACATGCGCCTCTGGCGATCAAGACGGCTGGCACAGGATGTGTGATCGCGAAAAGCTTTGCCCGTATCTTTTACCGGAACGCGATCAATATCGGGATGCCGATCCTGGAATGCGAGGCGGCAGCGGATGAGATCCGCGCCGGCGATACGGTGCACATTGATTTTGCCACGGGTGTCATTACGGATCTGACACAGAACCGGTCCTGGCAGGCTGAGCCGTTTCCGCCGTTCATCCAAAAGATCATTGATGCGGGCGGGCTGCTTGCTTCGATACGAAAGGAGCGCGTATGAAAAAGAAGATCGGTGTGATCCGGGGCGACTGCTCTTCTCCGGAAATCGTGGCGCAGACACTGCGTGTGCTGGACCGGATCGCGGAAAAACACGGGCATGAATTTGAATATACGAAGATCCTGATGGGCGGCGAAGCGATCGACGAGATGGGCGAACCGCTGCCGCAAAGCCAGCTCGAACTGTGCCTGCAGCAGGATTCGGTGCTGCTTGGCGCGATCGGCGGCCCGAAATGGGAAGGACTGCCTGGACCGATGCGTCCGGAAAAAGGACTTCTTGCGCTGCGTGCAGGCATGGGACTGTATTCCAACAACCGTCCGGCAAAGATCTGGCCGCAGCTTGCGGCCGCTTCTCCGCTGAAAAAGGAGATCGTCGACAAAGGGATCGATTTTATCATCGTGCGCGAACTGATCGGCGGCGCCTATTTCGGCAGGCATGAGCTGTATGAAAACGAGGGCGAGCTGTGCGCGCTCGACACGATGCCTTATAGCGAACACGAGATCGAGCGGATCGGACGGATCGGTTTTGAAACGGCGATGAAGCGAAGGAAAAAGCTTTGTATGGTGGACAAGCACAATGTGCTGGAAACTTCGCGCTTATGGGTCAAGGTGTTCGACAGGCTCAAAAAAGAGTATCCGGAAGTCGAGTATTCGACCATGTTTGTGGACAACTGCGCGATGCAGATCTGCAAAGATCCTGCTCAGTTTGATGTGATCGTCACCGAAAATCTGTTTGGCGATATTTTGTCCGATGAGGCAAGCGAAATTACCGGAAGCATCGGCATGATCCCGAGCTCGTCGCTGGGCAGCACGAAAAACGGCTTGTACGAACCGATCCACGGGTCGGCGCCGGACATTGCCGGAAAAAACATTGTCAATCCGATCGCGTGCATTTTATCGGCTGCCATGATGCTGCGCTTTTCCTTCGATATGCCGGCAGAAGCGGACGAGATCGAACAGGCAGTCAATGCGGTCCTGGATCAAGGATTGCGGACGGCCGATATGATGAGCGAAGGAATGAAGCGGGTCGGAACGAAGGAAATGACCGACGCGATCCTGGCGCAAATATAAGAAGGACGAAAAGATAGAGAAATTTTCTATCTTTTTTGTTGCGAATAATATTATACAATATATAATATAGTTAAAGGAGATAATATTATGGGATTTCAATATGGAGGAGCTGTCCTTGATCTTTGTGTCCTGGCCATTGTTGCCAAGGAAGATACATACGGGTACAAGCTCACTCATGAAGTGAAGGAAACGCTGAATGTGTCGGAATCGACGCTGTATCCTGTTCTGCGCCGGCTCACCAAGGAAAACTGTCTGTCCACATACGATAAGCCGTACGACGGACGCAACCGCCGCTATTATACGATCACTCCTGTCGGGAAAGAGCGGCTGAAAGCGGCACGGGAAGAGTGGAAACGGTATATCGGAAAAGTGGAGGAGATCTTAGAAAGGAGCCATGTATGACAAAAAGCGAATATATCCAGATCGTGCAGAGCCGTCTGAGCGGACTTGACAGGAAAGATGTGTCGGACGCTCTGGTTTATTTAAATGAATATTTCGAGGAGGCAGGGGCACAGCATGAACAGGATGTGATCGCGGAGCTGGGAGCGCCGGATCAGTATGCGGCCATTATCCGCGCGGATCTGGCTGCCAATGTGCCGCCGCGCATTCCGGTGGCTGCCAGGACCCGGGAAAGCGATCACTCCGCATGGAAGACGATCGGTATCATCGTGCTTGGCATATGCGCCCTGCCGATCGCCCTGCCGCTTATGATCGCTGTGCTTGCGCTTGTCTTTGCGGCTGTCGTGACCATGCTGGCGCTGCTGTTTGCGCTCGGCATGTGCGTGCTGGCTTTTGTGCTTGCCTTCTTTGCGTGCATCTATCAGTTTGTCGTCACGCTGGGAACAGATGGCATGGTCACTTTGTTCCTGCTGGGCGTGATCCTGGGCAGCGCCGGGGTCGTGATCCTGACCGTTCTTGCGATCGGATGGATCGTCAAGGTCGGCTTTCCTGCGCTGGGGCGCACGGTTGCCCGTCTGTACAGACGGCTGAGAAATCGAGGTGAATAAGGACGATGAAACATAAAAAGCTTTTCATAACTGGCGTGCTGTGCGTGCTGATCGGCTTCGTGTGCTGCACGATCGCGTACCGGGTGCGGGGCGATAGCCTGCTCCAGTATACGGAGATCCGCATTGGCAGCGAATCGACTCTGCTCCTTGGACGCAAAACGACCAATCCGTTTTCCGGTGCGCATGAAACGTATGCGCCGGCAGGAAATTTTACGAACTACCGGATCGAAGCGGATATGGCCGATATCGAGATCGTGAAAGGAGAGCAGTTCATGATCGAAACGTGGAATATGCCGGCACTTGGCGAAAAGGATGATACGATGATCTGGAACGAGAAAAAGGAAAACGGCACATATGCGAATACATTGCGTGTGCAATCAAAATTTGCCCATAATAATTTCAATGCCCGCATCCGGGTGACCCTGCCGGAAACGTTCAGCACTCTTGAAATCGAAAATCATCTGGGAACGATCGCTCTTGATCACCTTTCGCTGGCAGACTGCCATATCGAAGCGGATCTTGGGGATGTGGAGGTCAAGAACTGCCGTTTTGTCCATTCGGCTTTTGATCTTGCGAGGGGATCGTTTGATTTTGAAGGTATGGTGAAAAAGAGGATGAAGGTCGACTGTGCCATGGGCGATGCCGATCTTGTCCTGCAGGGAAAGCCGGAAGACTATACGATCGAGGCAGACTGCGATATGGGCAGCGTCGATATCGACGGAAAAGAAAGCCATCCGTATCATGGCGATGCGCATGTCGAGCTGGATATGAGCATGGGCAGCGTCGATATCGGGTTCGAGGAATAGAAGATGTCCGAAATGATCCTGAGAGAAGCGCGAAGCAGCGATCTTGGACAGATCATCGCTCTGGAGCAGGCGTGTTTTCCGCCAGAGCAGGCGGCATCACCTTCAGCTCTGAAAGAACGGATCGAGAGGTTCGGACCGTATTTCCTGGTGGCAGAAAAAGGAGGAACGATCGTCGGGATGATCAACGGCATGCCGACCAATGAGACCGATCTGTGCGATGAAATGTACGAAGGGGCACTCCTGTATGATCCGGCAGGCGGGCATATCATGATCTTCGGCGTGGATACGCTTCCGGCATTTGAACATCAGGGAATTGCTTCCATGCTCATGGAGGCCTATATAAAATCCGCCCGAAAGGATGGACGAAAAAGTATCGTGCTCACGTGCCGGAAGCGGCTGATCGGATTTTATGAACAGTTCGGCTTCGTGTGCGAAGGAATATCCGGATCGGAGCATGGAAATGTCGTATGGTATCAAATGAGGATCGTTACAGGATGAGAGAATGAAAAAGGCGGGATGTCCCGCTCTTTTCGTTCGATCATTTGCTCAGAAGCTCTCTGGCTGTCTGAAGGTTGTTTCGGATCGTCTGCGCACACGCATCAAACCGTTCGCGTTCTGTTTCGGTCAGCGGCAGCTCGATGACCTGTTCGATGCCGCCGCTGCCGATCACGGCCGGAACGCCGGCAAACAGGCCGCTCTGTCCGTATTGTCCAGTAAGAGGTGCGGATACCGGCATGATCAGGTGTTCGTTTCGCAGCACGGCCCGGGCTAGCCGGGCACCGGTTGCCGCAATGCCGTATTCTGTACAGTACTTGCCGCTGAACGTGATCCATCCGCCGGCGATCGCATCTTTCTCGATGGCTGTCCAGTCGAACGGGCCGGCTGTGCTTTCGATCGAAGAAAGCGGCGCTCCCTTGAAGGAAAGGATGGAACGGGGAGCGAACTGTTCGTTTCCGTGTTCTCCAAGCATATAGGCGGTGATGGATCTTTCGTCTATCCCGGTCTTTTTCGATAATACAGACAGGAGCCGGGATGTGTCGAGGGCGGTTCCGGTGCCGAACACATGCCCTTTGGGGAGCCCGAGCGTTTCATCGAGCAGCGCTGTGATCACGTCGCACGGATTGGAAATATTAATAAGTATGCCGTCAAATCCGCTGTTTTTGATTTTTGCGGCTGTTTCTTTTAACTGCTTCGTATTGAAGGAGAGTTCATGGATGCGGTCATGATCGGCGCGCAGCAGTTCGATATCTCCCACACTGTAAACGATAAGATCGGTGTCTTTAAGATCTTCATACGTCCCTTCTGTGATTTTTACGGAATATGGGAGCATGAGCAGGGCGTCATTCAGGTCCTGGACCTCGGATCTTGTTTTTTTCGGGTCTTTGTCGATCAGAACGATCTCGTCCACGATTCCCTGGGTCGTCAGAGCAAAAGCAGCATGGGCACCGACATGGCCGACGCCGATGATGGCGGCTTTTCGAGCTTTCATAGTTGTATCCATCCTTTCCTGATTTTTTGATATAGAATAGTGATACCATAGGAAAAAAGAAAAGGATCCATGATTTGCCCGAAAAGTAGAGGGCGTCTTGCTATTCGTTGTGTGCATACTTGTGTGCATATACAATATTGTACTTTCCGGGTCCTGTTTAATAAGATATAGACAGGAAAAAAAGCGAGGTAGATCAAAATGGAAAAAACGAAATTGAATAATGATGTGGAAATGCCGGTCCTTGGACTGGGAACGTTTCTGATGCTGCCGGCACAGGCGGAAAAGGCTGTATACGATGCGCTTGAATGCGGTTATGAAATGATCGACACGGCGAATGCCTATATGAACGAAAAAGCGGTAGGCCGCGGGATCAGGAAAGCCGGAAAGAACGATGTGTTCCTCGTGTCCAAGCTTTGGCCGACAGTATATGAAGAGGAGGATGCGGTCGAAAAAACGCTGGCACGTCTGGGCGTGGATCATCTGGATCTCATGTTCCTGCACCAGCCGGCAGGAAATTTTATGACTGGGTACCGGCTTCTGGAAAAAGCGTATAAAAAAGGCCTGATCAAAGCGATCGGTCTGTCGAACTTTCATGATAAAAAGCTGCAGAAGGTGCTTGATGAATGCGAGATCAAACCCCAGGTCATCCAGTACGAGTGCCATCCGTACTATCATGCGGAAGAGGTCATGGATGTGCTCGCACCTCTTGGGGTCAAGCTGATGTGCTGGTATCCGCTTGGCCATGGTGACAAAATGCTGATCGGCGAAGAAGTGTTCAAGCGGCTGGCCGAAAAATACAATAAAACGAATGCGCAGATCATTTTGCGCTGGCATATCCAGAAAGGCCATATCGTGATCCCGGGATCGACAAATCCGGAACATATCAGGCAGAATGCGGATATCTTCGAGTTCGCCCTGACCGATGAGGAAATGAAGGAGATTGATGCGCTCAACTGCCATAAGCGCTACTATACAGCGGACAATGAAAAAGAGGAATCGTACGCTTCCATGATCCTTGATTTTGCGGATCAGGAATAATACGTATATAGAAGAAAAGACAGAACACAGAGAACGTTATGTGTTCTGTTTTTTAGTTTTTTTGTTGTAAGCGCATACATCATGAAGTAAAATAGGAAAAAACAAAGGAGAACGATTATGGATCGATTAAAAAACAAGACCGCGATCATTACGGGAGGAAACTCCGGTGTTGGTGCGGCGACCGCAAAACTGTTTGCGGCAGAAGGCGCGAATGTCATCATCACGGCACGCCGGGCTGCTAAGCTCGAGGAAGTGGCTGAAAAGATCCGCCAGGCGGGCGGGGAAGTCATGGCTGTTTCCACGGATATTTCAAAGAAAGACGACTGCGAAAGCCTGGTGGCAGCAGTGAAAGAGAAATATGGTAAAGTGGATATTTTAGTCAACAATGCCGGGATCCTGGAAGCGGGACTCAAACCGGTCGATGCCTACGAGGATGACGACCTGGCCCGCCTGCTGAATACGAACACGGCAGGAACGATGCAGATGATGCGTGCTGTGCTTCGCGAAGAGAGCGGAGAAAACGCGATCAGTATCGTGAACGTGGATTCGATCGCGGGACTGCTTGGCTGCGGCGGCGCGGCCTATGTTGCCAGCAAGGCGGCTGTCCTGGGGATCACGAAACATACGGCGCTGCGCTACGCGGGGACGAACATCCGCTGCAACGCGGTATGTCCGGGCACGATCGTGACGCCGATGGTGGCGGGCATGAGCGCTGACAATATGAATATGAATATGTTTTCGCAGATGGCAAAGCATGCGGATCTGAAGGTGCGTCCGTGCCAGCCGGAAAATGTGGCGAATATCCTGCTGTTTTTAGCAAGCGATGAATCTGCTTCGATGACAGGAAATGTGCTGACGAGCGATTTTGGAGGCAGTTTATAAGTATGGCGGTCGTACAAGTCGATTTTTTCTCGCAGTCCCTGCTGAGAAATTCAACATTCTATGCGGTGATCCCGTGCGACAAAATGTATTTTGACGGCAGGATCCGCACGCCCGGGCCGTTCAAGACGCTTTATCTGCTTCATGGCGTGTTTGGCGACTATACGGACTGGCTGTACGGCACGAGGATCCAGCGGTGGGCGCAGGACCGCAACCTGGCTGTGATCATGCCTTCGGGAGAAAACAAGTTTTATGTGGATAATGAAAAATCGACCGACAAGTTTTCGAAATATATCGAAGAGCTTGTCGCTGTTTCGCGCCATATGTTCCATCTTTCAAACAAAAGGGAGGATACGTTCATTGCGGGCCTGAGCATGGGCGGATATGGCGCGATCACCAACGGGCTGAAATATTCCGGACTGTTTTCTCACATTGCCGGATTGAGCGCGGCTTTGCATATCGATACGTTTGTCGATGCGACAGAGGATGCACCTTTGCCGATCATGCGCCGTTCCTATCTGGAAAGCGTATTCGGCGACCTCGATGCGCTGCAAGGTTCGGACAAGGATTTTCATGCGCTGGCAAAAAGGCTGACTGAAGAGAATAAAGAGCTGCCGGAAATTTATCTGGCATGCGGTACGGAAGACGATCTGATCGGATGCAACCGGGCGTTCCGGGATGAACTGGAGCAGCTTGGCTATCCGGTCACCTGGAAAGAAGGACCGGGCGGCCACGAATGGGATTTCTGGGACCGCATGATCCTCGATGTGCTCGAATGGCTTCCGCTCGATGAAGTGGAGCAGGCGGTATCGAGCGGCAATGTGATGGAAAATGAACAATAAAGGTACACTTGTTCTTGATATCGACGGGACGCTGCTGAGCAGTGAAAAGAAGCTGACCAAGCGCACGAAAGAGGCGCTGATCGAGGCGCAGAAGCAAGGGTGGCTGCTCATCCTTGCTTCGGGCCGGCCCGTAAACGGGCTTATGCGTTTTGCCCGGGAGCTGAAAATGGATGCGTTCGGGGGCGCGCTGGTCGCGTTCAACGGCAGCAAGGTCGTGGATATGCGATCGGGCGAGGTGCTGTTCGAACAGCCGATGAGCGTGAGCGAAGGAAAAGCGGTGCTCGAGCATCTGAAAAATTTTGATGTGATCGTGCTGATCGACCACGACGAATATATGCTCACGAACGACGTATACCGTACGATCGAGCGAAACGGCCGTGATTTTGCGGTCATCGAATACGAGTCCCGCAGCAACAACTATCTGCTTTGCGAAAAAAAGGATCTGGCTGCTTTCGTCGATTTTCCTCTCAACAAGATCCTGACGGCGGCAACGCCGGCCTATCTGCAGGCGCACTGGAAAGAAATGGCGGCTCCGTTTCAGGATCGTCTGAACAGCATGTTCACGGCTGATTTCTATTTTGAATTCACGGCCAAGGGGATCGACAAGGCACAGGCGCTTCGAAAGACGATGGAGAAGCTTGGTTGCCGGCCGGAGGATATGATCGCGTTCGGCGATGCGCAGAACGACCGGTCGATGCTCGAGATGGCAGGTGTCGGTATAGCGATGGGCAACGCGACCGATGAACTGAAACAGGTGGCGGATGTCATCACCTGTTCGAATGACGAGGACGGGATCGCGGTGTATCTCGAAGAGCATGTGTTATGATATAAATGTTATGGGCATTATAATACAATTATTCGAGCGGATTTGTTAAGATAGACGGCGTAAGGAAGATATGGTATCAAGTATCTCGGACCTGCTTTCATGATTGAAAGGACTGGGTGCGTTTTCGCCTTTGGCAGATCTGGCCCGTTACTCCTTATGAACGATCCTTAACGGATGGAAACGCATCGATGGTGTAATATTATGACAAAAGAACAATTCAAGGAAATGCTGACGGAGAAAATCGGGGGAACTCCTTTTGCCGAAGAAGTAATTGAAGATCTGACCGTTAATTTTGATCCGGAAAAGTATGCGCAAAACGCGAAAGACCGTCTGGACGAGCGTAAAGGTTCGGTAGTCGGATGGGCCGAGAAGTTCTATGAAAAAGGACAGTATGCAAAAGCGGCTGAGGAATACTCGAAAGCTGCTGTAATTGCCAACGCTCTTGCTGCAATTGCTGCCTAGTCAGGCTATTCACCGCAAGGAAGATCTTCGGATCTTCTTTTTTTGTTGACTAATATATCGCAAGACGATATAATAATGCCAGATATAACGAGTCGCGATATATTTCGAGGCGATAGAAAGAGGAGAATATGAGTCAGGATCTGCCGTTGACGGAAACGCTCTACTACATCCTTCTTGTCCTGCACCGGCCGATGCATGGCTATAAAATGGCACAGGAAGTCGAAACGATGACGCAGGGAAGAGTAGTGCTCGGGGCCGGAACATTGTACGGGGCTATCAAAAATCTTTTGAAAAAGGGATGGATCCGGGTGTACCGGGATGATCAGGATGCCCGGCGAAAAAAGGAATACATCCTTACAGAAGAAGGGAAAAATGTGTTCGAAGAGGAAGTAAAAAGACTGGAAAAAATGCTGGAAGATGCAAAAAAGGCGGGACAATTATGAAAAAATTCAAGATGATGTTCGATAAGGACAAGGAAATTCAATGGCTGAACGAAATGTGCCGAAAGGGGTGGGCATTGAAGCGCTTTAAATACGGATTGTATACTTTCGAGCCGTGCAGTCCGGGAGAATACGTGTTCGAGACCGACCTGAACGACAGGATGTTTTCTCTTTCGCAGGAGTACAGGAATATCCTTGAAGACATGGATATCGAGTTTCTGTGCTGCTCGGGATTCTGGTTTCTGGTGCGGCGCAGGGCGGATAAAGGGCCGCTGGAGCTGTATACGGATTATGAGTCGAAGATCGCACAGTATACCCGCATCCGCAATATGTTCAAGAGGACGGCGCTGCTCGAGCTGATCGTCATGTATATGGAACTGTTTGTTTATATGGAGGTACGCAGACCATTCTTTCTTGTGATCTCGGTCTTGCTGTTTCTGATGTTCCTTGTGCTGTTCAGAGCAGCTCTGACCATGGATGAAAGAATGCAGGTCATGAAGGCGAAAGCCGGGAATGAGGATGTGGATCTGAGGCTGAAAGAGCGTACGGAGCGTGCGCGCAAAGTGCTGATGGCCGGGATCATGATCTCATGTCTTGGTCTTCTGGATATTTTTCCTGAAACAGTGAGCTGTTTTCTGATGGGGGCTGGTTTCGGGATCGAGCTGGTGTCTTTGTTCATCTTTGTATGGCGGAAAAAGCACCAGGGCATGGTACAATAGAAAAAAGAAGGGGGCAGGGATATGAGCATTACAGTGAACCTTTATTACACGGGCAAGGATGGAAGCGCGAAAGCATTCGTGAACGAAATGATCGAGTCGGGGGTCGTGGAGGCGATCCGCAGCGAAGACGGCAATGAGAAGTACGATTATTTTTTCAGCGCGGACGATCCGGAAACGGTGCTTCTGATCGACCAGTGGCGAGATCAGGAAGCGATCGATGTGCATCATGCGTCCTGGATGATGGATAAGCTGGCAGAACTGCGCGATAAGTATGATCTGCATATGCGGGTCGAACGGTTCGAACCGATCGGGATGGAAACGAAAGACGAAAAGTTCCTGCGCAGATGATCTCAAAGAAGCTTCGGCTTCTTTTTTTAATGTATTGGAATATTGAAATGCCAGCCGGAATTCAGTAGAGTGAATATATGAAAAGAAGAAAAATACGTAAAGGAAGACTCATGCTGGCTGTATGCGTGGCGCTTTTGCTTGTTTCCGGCACAGGATGGGGGATCCATGCTCTTTTCTCTTCTGCCAAAAAAGAAAAGGTGACCGAAGAGAAGGAAACACCAGGGACAGAGGAAACTGCCCTGATCACCGCAACAGGCGATCTTCTGCTTGAAGACGGATTCGTGAATGCGTTCGGAAAGGGAAGCTGGAACGATTATATGAACGATCTTTCGCCATGGTTTGCCAAAGATGACTGGACGCTGGCCAATCTGGAAGTGCCGATCGCCGGGGAAGAACTGGGACTGGCAGGGGCGGATTACTGTTTCAACGCGCCGGCGCAGACCGCAGGAAATCTGAAAACCAATTCGATCGAATATGTGACGCTGGCGAACAATCATGCGATGGACCGGGGCGTGGAAGGACTTGAAAAAACGATCGGGCATCTGGACGAGAATGAGATCGGACATACGGGCGCGTTCCTTTCGGAAGAGGATCGCGATACGGTGTCGTTTGCGGATGTGAACGGGATCCGGATCGGGATCGTATCCTGGACGTACCAGACCAATCAGGTGGCTGATACGGACTGGCGTGTCAATCAGTTTTACGATGCGTCAAGTTCCATGATCCCTGTGCTGATGGACGATATTGCCAGGGCCAGACAGGAAAGCGACTGCGTTATCGTATGCATGCACTGGGGCACCGAATTCACGTATGAGCTCAATGAAGCGCAGATGCTCCTTTCGCAGCAGATCGCGGATGCCGGAGCGGATGTGATCGTCGGGAATCATCCGCATACGATCCAGCCTGCAGCATGGCTCACCGGCACGAACGGAAACCGCACGCTTTGTTTTTATTCGCTTGGCAATCTGATCTCGAGCGCCTATATGGTGGATCGGGCCGACGAGACATTTCAGGATATGTACGAGGTGGGAGCGATCGCTCAGTTCCGCCTGAAAAAGACAAAAGACGGATCTGTTGCTGTTCTTGATCCGCATATCATACCGATCGTCAATCATTTCGAAGGAGAATATACGAATTTCCATATCTATCCTTTGAAGGAGTATACAGAAGAGCTGGCAGCCGTCCATTCGCAGCGGCAGTATTCGGATCTGTTTACGAAACAGTGGCTTCAGGATCAGGTGGAAGGCGTGTTTTCAGGATCTGGTATCCCGGTGGTGCTGGAGTAAATGGCATTGTTTGCGGGAAATTACGGAACTTCGGTTCCGTTTTTTATTGCATTTTGTGACAAAAACCAGATACAATATCAGTACTAAATAAAATGAAAAATATTTAGGGGGAGGTTTTATGAATGAAAGTGACGATTGCACAAATTGCCAAAGCCGCCGGCGTGTCCCCGGGATCGGTCAGCAACGCGCTCAACAATCGAAAGGGAACGATCAGCGAGCAGAAACGGGAACATATCATCCGGATCGCAGAACAGCTCGGCTATTTTAAAAAAGGAAAACGCACGGGCATTATTTCTCTTGTGCTCTATGACGCAGGCGAAACGATCGTCCAGACCGATCAGCCTTTTTTCTCGGCCCTGATCCGCGGGATGGAGGAAGGCTGTCATCAGTATGACTACCAGCTGCGGATCCGCAAAGTCCGAAGCGATGATCAAAAAGCGATCGAGACGCTCGATAATATCAGCGAAAGCGACGGTCTTCTCGTGATGGGAACCGAAATGCATTTCAAGGATGTGGAGAAATTCCGTCATTTCAAGATCCCTTTCGTGATCGTGGACAATGCGTATATCATGGAAAACTGCGATTTTGTCGCCATCAACAATAAAGACGGAATGTACGAGGTGACAAAACTGCTGATCGATAAAGGATACACAAAGATCGGTCTGATCAATTCGCTGCGCATGATCAATAATTTCAAGGAACGCAAGCTCGGCTTTCTTCAGGCGCTGGCAGATCACGATCTTTCATTCAACGGCGACGACGAGATTTTCGTCGAACCGCATATCGAAGAAGGAACAAAGGATTTTTCCCGCTTCCTGCATCAGCAGAAAGAGCTTGGCATCCTTCTGCCGGAAGCGTTTGTCGCGATGAACGATTATATTGCGCTCGCCTCCCTGCGCGCTATGAAAGAGGAAGGGATCCCGATCCCGGTCGTGGGATTCGATGATATCGAAATGGCGCGCTACAGCGAACCTTCTTTGACCACTGTGCGTGTCAATAAAGAAGACCTGGGCAAGATCGCGGTCGGACGACTGATCGCCAAATTCGAAAGACCGGAAGAATCCATGAAGATCCTTGTCAATACGAGCGTGATCGAACGAAATTCAACTAAATAAATAGATAAAATATTTAGTGTATTAATAGATAAATTTTAGCTGAAAACCTTGTTTTCGGCTTTTTTTGCGCTAAAATGAAACCAAGAAAACGGTTACATAAGCCGTAGGAGGAGATTATGGAAAACAACAAAACCATTGACAAGGTCCTGGAATTCGCTGCCAGATTTCAGGCCAACATCTATCTTGATTCCATCTCGAAAGGTCTGATGGGAACGCTGCCGATCACGATGATCGGATCGATCGCTCTGCTGCTCGCTGTCCTGCCGATCCAGGCATGGAAAGACTTCATAACAGCAATCGGCGTCGCCCCGTATTTGCTTGCGGCATCTACGCTCACGACAAGCTGCCTTTCGATCTATGCGTCGTTTCTGATCGGATATCGTCTCGCGCATCATCTGCAGGTCGATGAGATCCCGGGCGGACTCATTTCGCTGTTTGCCTTTTTCATCGCCACACCACTGACAGACGGCGCCCTGACCATGAGCTACATGGGAGCGCAGGGACTGTTCACTGCATTGATCGCTTCTCTGCTCGCAACCAGGCTCTATGCCGCGCTCATGAAATGCGACAAGCTGAAGATCAAGATGCCGCCAAGCGTGCCAGGCATGATCGCCACGACATTCTCTACCATGATCCCGGCTATCCTGGTCGGTCTGATCTTCATCGGCATTGCGGTCGTATTCTCTTATACGCCGTGGGGCTCGTTTGCGGAAATGATCTACTCGCTGGTCGCTACGCCGCTCATGAATGTAGGCGGAAGCATCTGGTCTCTTGTGGCCATCGTGCTCGTGCAGATGATCCTGTGGTTCTTCGGAATTCATGGCTCGCTCGTTGTCGGCACTGTGATCAATGCCGTTTACATGCCAATGGCTCTTGAAAATATGGAACTGTACGCTGCCGGAACGCCAGCTGGCGAACTGCCGCACATATTAGGAAATACCTTTTATGCCCTTTATGCAGGAATCGGCGGGGCAGGCGGAACGCTCTCGCTGCTCATCGTCATGTTCCTCTTTGCCAAGGCGAAACAGAACAAGGAGCTGGCCAAGCTGGCCGGTATTCCGGGAATCTTTGTCATCAACGAGCCGATCGTATTCGGATACCCGCTCATCCTCAATCCAGTGATGGCGATCCCGTTCATCCTTACGCCGATCGTGCAGCTGCTGATCCCTTACTTTGTGACGGCCATTGGCCTTATTCCGCCTCTTACTGGCGTGCAGGTCCCGTTCGGGCTTCCTGTGATCGTTAACGGCTTCATGGCCGGTGGATGGACAGCAGCACTGATGCAGATCATCGACATCGCGGTCGGATGTCTGCTCTGGTTCCCGTTCTTCAAGATTTCCGATGCGCAGATGTACAAAGAGGAAAAAGGCGAAACGATGGAACAGATCGCCGAGGAATACGAAAAGGAAGCACAGGAGGCATAACATGATCTGCAGGACGATACCGCTCAATGAAACAGCCCATCTTGATACGTATATACTGAACAATTCCAATGAATACAACGTAGGGAAAAAGCGCCCCTTTGTCCTGGTCCTGCCAGGCGGGGCGTATGCCTTCACGTCCGATCGCGAAGCGGAGCCGGTCGCGCTGCGCTTCAATTCGATCGGCTGCCATGCCGGCGTGCTCTGGTATACGACCCGTGATCTTGTGCCCAATGTTCCAAGAAACGCGTTCGAGGAAGCCATGATGGCCGTAAAGTGGGTGCGCGAGCATGCCGAAGAATATCTCATCCACACGGATCAGATCATTGTATGCGGCTTTTCGGCCGGAGGACATCTCGCCATCGAATGCGCAACGATGTGGCATGAATCCTGGATCGCGGAAAAGCTGCACTGCTCTTCCGACATGCTGAAGATCAATCTCGCCATTCCGTGTTATGCGGCAGGAAAAGCGGAAAAAATGCCGGTCGGAGAAAATGGTCCGTTGATGCTTCATGCAAGACAAAGCGGAAACATGCGCTTTTTCGGAAGCGATGATCCCACCGATGAACAGGTGGAAGCGTACAACTGCCTGCGCCGGATCGGCAGACATACCCCGCCAATGTTCATATGGCACACGTATGAGGATCAGCTCGTTGACGTCTCGAACTCCATCGAGCTGGCATGGAACATGAAAAAGCATGCCATTCCGTTCGAACTGCATATTTTTGAAAAAGGAGAGCACGGCCTCGCGCTGGCGGACCGGACGACGGCCCGCAAGGATTCGCATAAAAACGCCCATGTCTATCACTGGTTCGAACTGTGCGAGGAATGGCTCTCAAACTACATCGATATCGAGGAAGGAATGTACGGCGAGCTGCCGTTCAATCCTGATTTTATGAACAGGTAAAGGAGAATTTATGGAAACAAGGGAACTGATACAAAACGGAAACGAGCTCCGCAAAGATATAGTGACAATGTGCTATATGTCCAAAGCCGGCCATGTAGGCGGCTCGCTTTCTTCGATCGACATTTTGAATACGCTCTACAACGCGGAAATGAAACACCGGCCTGCACAGCCTGACTGGTCCGGACGGGACCGGTTCGTTTTGAGCAAAGGGCATGTCGCCGAATCGCTGTTTGCGGTGCTTGCACAGCAGGGATATATGGAAAAAGAGGAGCTTGGCACATTTTCCGCTTTCGGTTCCCGTCTGATCGGCCATCCCAATAACAAGATCGACGGCATTGAAATGAATACGGGCGCGCTCGGACACGGCGTATGTGTGGCCGTCGGAATGGCCATTGCCGGAAAGATGGATCATTGCCCATGGCGCGTGTATTGCCTGATGGGAGACGGAGAACAGGCGGAAGGAAGCGTCTGGGAAGCAGCGATGGCAGCAGCCCATTACAATCTCGACAATCTGGTGCTCATCCTGGACCGCAACGGTCTGCAGATCTCCGGAAACACGGAAGATGTCATGGCACTTCGTGATATTCATCTGAAATATGAAGCGTTCGGATTCAACGTGATCGAGACCGACGGGCATAACTATGAGGATCTGATGGCAGCCTTTACGCTGGCACGCCATACAAAAGAAAAACCGACCCTGATCGTTGCCAATACGGTAAAAGGAAAGGGAATTTCATTTATGGAAAACGTGGCAGCGTGGCATCACGGCGTACTCAATGAAGAACAATATATGCAGGCAATGAAAGAACTGGAGGAACAAGCATGAAAAAGGCCAATCGTGTCGCGATCTGCGACGCACTGCTCGAAAAAGCAAAAACCGATCCGGATATCGTGATCGTGGTATCGGATTCGCGCGGATCGGCTTCGCTGACCCCGTTTGCCCAGGCTTTCCCGGAGCGGACAGTGGAAGCCGGGATCGCGGAACAGGATCTTGTCGGGATCGCTGCCGGAATGGCGAGCGCAGGGAAAAAGCCGTTTGCCGCCTCGCCCGCCAGCTTTCTGACGATGCGTGCGATCGAACAGATCAAGGTCGATGTCGCTTATTCCAATGTGAATGTGAAACTGATCGGCATCAGTGCCGGCGTCAGCTACGGAGCGCTTGGCATGTCCCATCACTCGCTGCAGGATCTGGCCGTTCTTTCGGCTATTCCGAATATGCGTGTTCTGGTGCCGGCTGATTTTATCGAAACGAAAAAGATGATGGAGCAGATCATGGAGGATACGATCCCGACCTATATCCGGGTCGGACGAAATCCGGTAGAGCCGGTGCATGAAAACGATGATTTCGATCTCGAGATCGGCAAGGCGATCGAACTGCGGCCAGGCACTGATGCGGCGATCATCGCGACCGGGGAAATGGTTCGGACGGCTTGCGATACGGCCGATCGGCTGTGCGAAAAAGGACTGAAGGTCCGGGTCCTCGATATGCATACGATCAAACCGCTCGATGAACAAAGCATCATCCGGGCGGCCAGGGAAACCGGGACGATCATTACGCTGGAAGAACACAGTGTTGTGAACGGACTTGGGGCCATGGTGGCAAAGGTAGTGTGCGAACATGCTCCGTGCCGGCTGAAAGCGCTCGGTCTGCCGGATGAATCGCTTATTACCGGAGAGAGCGCCGAGCTGTTCGAATACTATGGCCTGATTCCGGAAAAGATCGCAGCCTTGATCAAGGAGATCGTATGAAATCGGCATCGATCGTGATCGATCAGAGCACGACGGCTTCCAAAGTGTATTTGATCGATGAAACCGGGACCATCCTCGATGCGTGTTCGAAAGCCCACAATAAGTATTATCCGGACAAGGGCTGGGTGGAGCATGATCCGCAGCAGATCTGGGAACAGGTGCTTGAATGTATTCGCCGGCTTATCCTGGCTCATGGCGATGAAATGAAATTTGTCAGAGCCAGTATCACGAATCAGCGCGAAACGGTCGTTGCCTGGAACAAGGAAACGGGAAAGCCGGTCTGCAATGCGATCGTCTGGCAATGCGCGCGCACGAATGATCTGTGCCGGAAAATGATCCGGGAAGGACATGAACCTTTTGTCCTTCAAAGGACGGGTCTCAAGATCGATCCGTATTTTTCGGCAACCAAGATGAAATGGATCCTGGATCACTGCGAGGTTGATCGGCAGAAAGTGCGGTTCGGAACGATCGATTCGTGGCTTATTTATAAACTGACAAACGGCAAAGTGCATGCGACCGATCACACGAACGCTTCGCGCACCTTATTGTACGGGCTGGAAAGTGAAACGTGGGACGACGAGCTTTGTACTCTGTTCGGAATAGAGCGATCGATGCTTCCGGACATCCTCTGCTCGGATGATGTGTTCGGATGGACAGACCTGAATGGGCTGCTGAAAGAGCCGATCCCGATCCAGGGGGTCATGGGCGACAGCCAGGCTGCATTTTATGCGCAGCGCTGCGTGCATGAGGGGGATATCAAGATGACTTTAGGTACTGGCAGCTCGATCATGATGAACAGTTCGAAGCGGCAGCCAAGGATCGACGGGCTGGTCAATGTGCTTGGATACAAAATGAAAGAAAGCCGTGCTTACGGTGTCGAAGGGATTGTCAACTGCAACGGAGAAAGCCTGAACTGGGCAAAAGAGGATATGCGCTGGTTTTTTGATTATGACGAGCTGAACGAGGATCTGTTCGAACGTTCGTCTTCTGTGCTGTTCGTTCCTGCACTTACCGGTCTTTCGATGCCGTACTGGAATCCCGCTGCCCAGGGAATGTTTATAGGGGTTGGCCGCCAGAGCAGGAGGGAAGACTTCCTTCTTGCGGTGATCCATGGGGTGATTTGTCAGTTATGCGATGCGCTGGCGTGTTTTGGATCTGCAGGCATGCCGGTCCGTGTTGACGGAGGGCTTTCCAGAAACAAATTTATAATGCAGCTGCTGGCTGATTTGTCGGGACGCACGATCGAAGTGTGCGAGCATCCCGATCTGTCGGCGATGGGCGTATGGCTGGCAGGAAGCGGAAAGAATGATTTTAAGAGGAAGACGAATACGCTGTATCCGAAAAGGCCGGATGCGTGGCGGCAGGCGCAGCTTGAGCGATACCATAGAGCGATCGACTGCGTGCTCATGCTGGCAAATGTAAAGAAAGAGGAAACAGAAGATGAAACGAAAATATAATTTGAAACTGGGTGTTGTCGGAACCCGGCGTGATATCTTCAGCAAAGAGGATGCTCTGAAATATAATGCGCTGATCCTTTCCAGGCTGGAAGGGATGGGGATCGATTTTGCCGATATCATGGATGTGAATGAAGAAGGGCTTCTTTTTGACGAAAAAGATGTGGACGCGATCGTCGATCATTTGAAAAAGGAAAAGGTGGATGCGCTGTTTTTCCCGCACTGCAATTTCGGAACGGAGGATCTGGTGGCGAAAGTGGCAAAAGAGATCGGCAAGCCGGTTCTTCTGTGGGGGCCGCGCGATGAGGCACCTCTTGAAAACGGGGCGAGGCTTCGCGATTCGCAATGCGGTCTGTTTGCGACTGGAAAGATCCTTCGGCGCTTTCAGGTCCCGTTTTCCTATATGAATATGTGCCGCCTGGATGATCCGTATTTTGCATGGCGTCTGGACAACTTCCTTCGTGCGGCCCAGGTTGTCAAGGAACTGGACGGGATGACGATCCTGCAGATCGGAACGCGTCCGGCCGGGTTCTGGACGGTCATGATCAACGAAGGAGAGCTGATCGAAAAGTTCAATGTCCGGGTGCATCCGGTTTCGCTTCCTGAACTGAAGGAGGAAATGGAGCGGGTCGGCGAGCAGGAGATCGGCGATACGATCGCAACGATCCGAAAGACAATGGAGATCGGGGTCAGCACAGAGGCGGTCCGTCAGACAGCTGCTTTGAAATGTGCGATGAAGCGGCTGATGGATCGTTTTGGCTGCAAGGCGGCGGCGATCCAGTGCTGGAATGCGCTGCAGGGACATATCGGCCTGTTTCCGTGTGTGGCTAACGCGCTGCTTAACGATGAAGGATATCCGGTCGTTTGCGAAACGGATGTACATGGGGCCATCACTTCGCTGCTTGTACAGGCGGCTGCCAGAGGAGAGCATGTTCCGTTTTTTGCGGACTGGACGGTTCCGCATCCGACCAATGAAAACGGGGAGCTGCTGCAGCACTGCGGCCCGTGGCCGGTGTCGCTGATGAAGGAGAAGCCGCGTTTCGGGGCGCCGTTCGCGTTTAATTATTCCCATCCTGGCGCGCTGCATGGCGAGATCAGAGGCGGCGATATGAGCATTGTGCGTTTCGATGGCGATAATGGCGAATACCGTCTGCTGATGGGGCATGCAAAAGGGATCGACGGCCCGAAAAATCAGGGAACGTATGTATGGATCGAGGTGGAGAATCTCAGGAAGCTGGAGGCGAAGATCGTGGAAGGTCCCTATATCCATCATTGTGTGGGGGTGCATGCGGATGTTCTTCCTGTTCTTCATGAGGCGCTCAGGTTCATTCCGGACCTGACAAGCGACTATTACGATACAGATAATGATACAATGGATGCGGTATTGAGAGGAGAATGAATATGCTGAGCGTTTCAGTTTCGGGAAACTATCTGGAAAAAAACGGGAAGCCGTTTTTCTATCTGGCGGATACGTGCTGGTCGGCATTTACGAATATCAGCGATACGGAATGGGTCTATTATCTGGAAAAGCGCCGGGCGCAGGGATTCAATGTGGTGCAGATCAATATCCTGCCGCAGTGGGATGCGTCGCCTACGCTTCTGGAGCATGATCCGTTTGAGCGGATCGATGGGGCCTGGGACTATTCGCGCATGAAAGAGGAATATTTTGAGCATGCGGCTTCCATGTGCGTCATGGCCAAAGCCTACGGATTTGAGCTGGCACTTGTGGTATTGTGGTGCAATTACGTGCCTGATACATGGGCGAGCCGGTTTTACAAAATGGGGATCATGCCAAAAGATGCGATCGCCGCTTATATTGACAAGGTAAATGAGACGTTCAGCTGTTTTGATCCGGTCTATGTGATCAGCGGCGATACGGATTTCAATACGCCGCTTTGCGAATCGTATTATATCGAAGCGTTCGATCGGTTAAAGGAGCTGGCGCCGGATTGTCTTTTCACGACCCATATCAAGGGCCGGTATACGTATATCCCAGAAAGGCTGGCTGACGGGCTGGATCTGCTGTTTTATCAGAGCGGGCACAATCATAACGATCTTGCTATGCCTTACAAGCTGGCTCTTGAGATGCGCGAAAAATATCCTGGAAAGCCGATCATCAACGGCGAGCCGTGTTATGAGGAAATGGGTTTTTCCGGCGGCAGGAGCGGCCGCTGGCATCGGGCTGATATCGTAAGGGCGGCCTGGGAAAGTGTGCTTTCGGGCGCGTCTGCCGGTATTGCGTATGGTGCGGCGGGAATTTATTCGTGGCATATGGCGGGAACGATGTTTGGTTCCTCGATCGGGGAAGGTTTTGCGGCGCCGAAGCCGTGGCAGGATGCTCTGAATTTCGAGGGGGCGTGGGACTACGGTTTTCTTGCCTACTGGATCGGTCTGTATCAATTATATGATCTTGTTCCGGATCCGGGTTTTCTGGCTCGTGAATACGAGGGGGTCCGGGTCGCAAAATGCGCGCGTGGGCATGTGCTCTATATGCCGTACAATGTTCCGCTGAAAACGACGCTGGCTTTGAAGGGGGTCCGGGCGACAATCCTGGATCTGGAGCGGCGTTATGTTTCGGTCATGGAGATCCCGGATGAGACGGATACGCTGCCGATCCATCCGTTCCATCGGGATGTGGTCGTCCTTCTTGAAAAAGCGTGATCTTTTTTCTCTTTCCTGGCCTGGAATGTGCAGCATTCCGGGCTTTTTTGAAGGAAAGGAAACAGTGTTTCAACTTTTTTTAAAGCGTTTTCATCGGGACTGTGGTTTGCTACAATGAGACTGAAAGTAAAAGGAAAAAGGAGGAGAATATGAGCAAGATCGTATTTTTGGATGTGGATGGCACATTGATCGATTATTCGGCGCAGTGTCCGGATTCTGCGAAAGAGGCTGTTGAAAAGGCGCGCGCGAACGGTCATAAGGTGTATATCTGCACGGGATGTTCGAAGGCGGAGATCGAACAGCGCGATCTTCCTGAGCTTGACGGGATGATCGGGGGCAACGGCGCGTATGTGGAGGACGATGGCGAGGTTGTGATGCATCAGGGTCTTTCAAAAGAAGATGTCAAGCACATTGTAGACTGGTGCAATGATCGTCATCTTGGATTTTATCTGGAGGCGAATTCGGGAATGTACGCCAACGACTATATGAAAGAACAGGGTCCTGCGGTCATGTTCCAGTATGGTACGGGCAAAGGGGCAGATGAAATGACGGCTAAAGAATCGGCTGCCCATTTCGTGAATGGTTTTATTTATCTGGATGGCGAGGATCTGTACCGGGATGATGTGAACAAGATCAGCTTTATTCTTTCGGATTATCAGGATCATCTGGATTCGAAAGAGGAATTTCCTCATCTGATCGCGAATACGTGGGGTGGCAAGGGCGAGCATGCACTGTTTGGCGATCTTGGCCCGACGGGTATTACGAAAAAGCATGCGATCGAGGTGCTTCTTGATCACCTGGATGCCGATCAGAAGGATACGATTTCTTTCGGGGATGCGAAGATCGATCTTTCGATGTTCGAGCTGTGCAATTATAATGTAGCGATGGGCAATGGCGGAACAGAAATCAAGGAGGCTGCCGACTATATCACGGATGATGTCAACGAGGATGGCTTGTACAACGCGTTCGTCCATCTTGGCCTGATCGAAGAATAAAAACTGATTTTATGAAAAGCGCTGAAGGAGCGCTTTTCTTTTGGAAATAAAAATATCGTATAATGTGCATAATGGAAAGAAGGTAGTGATATGGCAGTCTATGTGATCGGTTCGCTGAATATCGATATGTTTTTTGATGTGGATCATTTTGTTCGCCCGAAGGAAACGCTGATGCCCCGACATACACAGGTGCTTCCGGGAGGGAAAGGGCTCAATCAGGCGTGTGCGTGCGCGAAAGGAAAAGCGCAAACGTGGATGGCAGGAAAGATCGGGACAGATGGTACGTTGCTGCTCGATACGCTTAATGAGGCTGGTGTCGATACAACGTTTGTTGAGACCGAAAAAGATAAGTTGAGCGGCAGGGCAGTGATCCAGAGAGACCGGAAAGCGGAAAACTGTATTCTTCTTGTTCCGGGTGCCAACCATGATCTGGAAAGAGCGGATTTTGAACGGGTGCTGAAAAATGTGAGGGAAAATGATATCGTTCTGATCCAGAATGAAATTTCGAATTTAAAGGATCTGGCGGAATGTCTGAAGGAGAAGGGCTGTTTTGTGGTTTTCAATCCGGCACCAGTCACAGAGGATATTCCGGAAGATCTTTCGTTTGTCTCCTGTCTTGTGGTCAATGAAGTGGAGATCGAACAGCTTTTGAAAATGAAGGGGAGTCCGAAGAAATTATGTCGGAAATGGCTGCGTCTTTATCCGGGTTCGTCAATCGTGCTCACATTGTCTTCGAATGGATCGATGTATGCAGACCGGGATGGTATTCTTTTTATGCCGGCTTACAAGGTGGATGCAGTCGATACAACAGGTGCGGGAGATACGTATACAGGATATTTCTGCGCCATGCTGGATAGAGGATATGGTGTTGAAGTTGCGATGCGCTATGCTTCGATCGCGTCGGCTCTGGCTGTCACAAAGCCTGGCGCCGCTTCATCGATTCCCAATTTCGAAACGGTAAAAGAAAAGATCGAACAAAACGAAGAAGTTTGTCCGATCAGGCGTTGAGCTGGTGCAGCGACCATACGATCCCTTTGGCAAGGCGCAGATCTGCGTTGACAAAGTGGTTGCCTGGGTTCCATTCCAGCACACATGGAATATGGATCTCTTTGTAGAATTTCTGGAGCTTTTCCATGAAGATGCCGGTTTGTGATAAATAAGGGTTGCGGGTCTGTGACTCCTTTCTGCCTAAGGATAAATAGATGGATCGCGGCTGTCCTTTCATGGCATGGGTGGTGGCGTATTCATAAAAACCGGGATACCAGACGGATCCGGAAGCGCAGACGATCGCGTCGAATTGGGTGGACTGGTAGGCTGCGTACAGGCTGAACAGACCTCCCATGGAGTAGCCGGACAGGATGGTGTATGTGTTGGGGCCGACGATCGTTCTGGCCCACTCGACCGCTTTTTCGACTGTTTTTAAGAATTCGGGCGCGTTGCCGGTGAAATGGTCGTCTTTCTGCACGATGGGTTCGTGGGGCCATGGGGAAAGGTCTTCGTCCCAGTTCAGATCATGAAAGCAGAGGGTATGAAAAGGCTGATTTTCATCAAGCGAATGGCATACTTTCTGCACCGTTTCTACGAGCTGATGGTTGACGATCAGGATGACGAGTGGCGCATGCTGAAGGGAGCAGACCTGAAGAGATACTTTTCGATTGTCTATGAGAGTTTGTTGGTTTTTCATGGCTTTATTATAAATGGTATGGGCGTAAAGGTGGTGCTTTACGCTTTTTTGAATAGGTAATTTGTCCAATCAAGTGCAACATCTAATGTAAGTGTTATAAAGTAAACACTTCGTTAGGTGTTTTAAATTCTAAATATTTCCGTGGCGTGTTATTCATTTTATCAAGATTGATCCGAAGCTTATCTTCGTCAACTAAAGATAAAGTCCATTCCTTTTGAATAATGCTCTCTCAATAATCCGTTTGTGTTTTCACTTGTTCCTTTTTGCTACTCACAATACGGATCCCCAAAATATGTTTTACAATTTAACTCTTTTTTATCTCTTTATAGTCAGGAAACTCCTTGCTTCTATCAAATGTAATTGTCTTTACAAGCTCATCAGAATATTCTTTTAATGCGTTGATGATGGCTGTGTAACCTCGGTTGCTGTTCTGGTCGTTTCCGGTTGTAGAAAAGCATAGTATCATCTTTTTCCTCCATGTTTTGTACTTAAATCTATTTATATTTCAACGGATTTAAGGTGAAATGTATAATGCTTTTTGTATGCGAAAGTATGAGATTTTTGCATAGTGAAAAGATGTTTTGCAATAGAACAATCAAGTATAAGTATAAACAAAAGCATATATAGAAAGTGCTTACTAAAAAGAATATAATATCAGTAATAACATGGGATAAAACATTTGCAGGGATACTTAATTGCTTCAGAGTTATAAAAAGACAGAAAAAAAGGGCACATGTCCACTAAAAGGACCTGCCCGCCAAATGGTGGTGTGTTCGGTTCTTTCCAAACTGGAAAGCCTTATTTGAACTCACTTGTAAATTTCAAATAAATAGTATCACGGTAAGCTGTTTTGTCAAGGAGGAAAAGATTATGAATCAAAAAAACAATGAAGGTTACTTTATAGGATTGGATATGGGAACTTCTTCTGTTGGCTGGGCAGCTACAGATACTCATTACAATCTGATCCGCGGAAAAGGGAAAGATTTGTGGGGTGTTCGTTTATTTGAAGAAGCTTCTACAGCACAGGAGAGGAGAACGAACCGAACGAGCCGGAGAAGAAATCAAAGAAAAAAACAGCGGATTGCGTTTGTGAAAGAAAAATTCAGAGCAGAGATAGAGAAAGTGGATCCGAATTTCTTTAAGAGACTGGATGAAAGTCAGCTTTATTTGGAGGATAAAACAATCAAAGCTCCTTATTTGCTGTTTAATGACCGGAATTTTACGGATCAGGATTTTTACCGGCAGTATCCGACTGTTTTTCATTTAAGAAGCGAGATGCTCAATTCTGATAAAAAATTTGATATTCGTGAAATTTATATTGCGTGTTCTAGTTTATTCGAGCATCGGGGGAATTTTTTGAATAAATCATTGGGTAGTGATGTTTTGGATGGTGAGCAGATTTTTCATGATCTTAGTGAAGTTTCTGAACACTGCGGAATTGACTGGAATCTGAAACATACAAAGCTTTATGAAGTCAGAAAAATTTTGAGTGACAGAAATACTACCAGGACGAAAAAACTGGATGAACTAAAAGAATGCTTAGAGATTGATAAAAAAACAGAAAAAAATAAAATTGAATTTTTAAAGCTTCTATGCGGAAACAAAGCGGATCCGAAAATAATGTTCCCTCAATATACGTTTGATTCGGATTCAGTATCTTCTTTCACATTTATGGATGCAAACTGGGAACAAAGTCTTTCGGCAATCGAAGATAAAATATCTACAGATGAATATGATCTGATTCTTGTATTGAAAAGTATATATGACTGGAGCATTATAGCAAATCTAATGAAAAACGAAAAAACTGGTGGAATGTATCCTTATTTGTCTATGGCTCGTAAAGATTCCTATGATAAGCATAAAGAAGATCTTCATTTGTTAAAATCGGTTATCAAACGTCTGGTGCCTGAGGAATATAACCGCTTTTTTCGTGAATATAATGAAAAAGGTAATGTTTATACAAACTATATTGGTTCAGTACAGTATCATGGAAAGAAACAGCGTTTCAAACATAGCACTAGAGAAGATTTTTATAAGGAAGTCAATAAGCTTCTGAAACCTTTTGAAGGAAAGGACGAGGAAGTTGACAGGATTTTTAAAGAAATTGAGTTGGCAACTTTCATGCCTAAGCAGATCACAAATATGAATGGTGTGATTCCTAATCAGGTTCATGCAAAGGAATTGATAGTTATTTTAGAGAAGGCAAGCAAATATTATGATTTTTTAAATAAAATTGATGAGAGCGGTCTTACGGTTAAAGATCAGATCATACAGATGTTTACGTTCCAGATTCCTTATTATGTAGGCCCCTTGGCCAATTATAACGGAAAAGGAAATGGCTGGGCTGTCCGTAAGCCTGGAGAGGAAACGACGAAAGTTTATCCATGGAACATAAGTAAGGTAATTGATGAAAAAGAAACGGCAGATCAGTTTATTAAACGAATGATTAAGACTTGTACTTATCTTGGAGATGAATATGTTTTACCTAAATCTTCGATTCTTTATCAGAAGTTTGCGGTATTAAATGAACTAAATCCGTTAAAAATTGACGGACAGCCGGTATCGGTAGAGCTCAAACAAAGTATTTATCATGATCTATTCGAAAAAGGAAAAAAAGTAACTCAAAAGGGATTAATTAACTATCTAAAGAAAGAGGGAGTGATTCCTAAGAATGGAGAAACTGTCTTATTATCTGGATTTGATATTGATTTTAAAAATACACTTTCTTCTTATCGAAAATTCTGTGATGTTTTTGAAGCGAAATCTTTAAATGATAAACAAATCCAAATGGCCGAAAATATCATTGAATGGTTAACAGTTTTTGGAGATTCGAAAAAATTTGTTAAAGAAAAAATAGCGGAAAGCTACCCTCAGCTGAATAAACAGCAGGTCAAACGAATCCTGAGCTTTAATTTTAAAGACTGGGGTCAGTTGTCTAAGCAGTTTTTGGAACTGGAAGGAGAAGATCTGGAGACTGGTGAATACCATACGATCATTCAATCGCTTTGGGAAACGAATAATAATCTTAATCAGCTAATGAGTAATCGTTTTACTTATAAAGAACAACTGAATAAGAAACGTAAAAAAATCGATAAGGATCTTTTTGAATTTACTCATGAAGATCTAAATGATCTTTATATTTCAGCGCCGGTCAAACGTATGGCGTGGCAGACCATGAAAATTATGAAAGATGTTGTCACGGTGATGAAGGAGCCTCCGAAGAAAATTTTTATTGAAATGACACGTAGCGATGGAGAAAAAGTACGTACAGATTCGAGAAAGAAAAAACTAGCTCTGCTATATCGAAAAATCAAAGGAGAATCACGTGACTGGATAAAAGAAATCAATAAATATGAAGATAAAGATTTCAGAAGCAGGAAACTGTATTTATACTATACCCAGATGGGAAAATGTGCGTATTCCGGCGAGCCGATTGATATGGAGCGGCTGTTTGATAAGAACGTGTATGATATTGATCATATTTATCCTCGATGCAGAGTAAAAGATGATAGTCTGCTCAATAATTGCGTATTAGTAAAACGAGAGGAAAATACGAATAAAGGAGATCTCTTTCCTGTTCGTCCTGAAGTCCAGAATAAGCAGGAAAGCCTATGGAAATTCTGGCTTGAAAAAGGATTGATATCTCAGGAGAAGTTCAATCGTCTGACAAGAAAGACTCCATTTACTGATGATGAACTGGCTAACTTTGTAAATCGTCAATTGGTTGAAACGGGACAAGCGACAAAAACAATTGCGGATTTATTCAAATTTACATTTCCAAAATCGGAGATTGTTTACGTCAAAGCAGGCAATGTAACGGAATTTAGAAATAAATTCAAGCTCTATAAATGTCGCGAAGTCAATAATTTCCATCATGCGCATGATGCTTATTTGAATATTGTTGTTGGAAATGTGTATGATACAAAATTTACGAAAAATCCAAGAAACTATATTAAGGAGCAAAAGAAAGACGATTCAAAAGAAAAGTATCATATGAATAAGATATTTGAATATCCGGTATCAAGAAATGGTGTAGATGCATGGATTACGAAACAAAATGAAAGTATCAATATCGTGAAGAAAACAATATCCAAAAAAACACCAATTATTACAAAGAGAAGCTATAAAGCTTCTGGGCCAATTGTGAAAGCAACAATTTATCCAAAAAATAAAACAAAAGATGAAAGTTATCTTCCAAAGCAAACGTCTGTACCTGCTTTGAGGGATATGAAAAAGTATGGAGGAATGACAGATATAAAAGTAGCTTATTTCTTTTTGGTTGAGCATGAAGAGAAGGGGAAGAAGATTCGTACTTTAGAAGTTGTTCCATTTTATAAAATAAGCGAATTAAAAACGAAAGAACAACTACAATCCTATTGTGAAAAAGAATTACATTTTATTAAGCCTGTTGTGCGATGCAAAGAGATTAAAATGTATTCTCTTTTGAATATTAATGGTGTTTTATATTACATTATAGGCAAAACCGGAAAATATTGTTCATTAACCAATGCTATGGAATTGTACGTGAATCAGAAAGTTATAGATCATATTCGAAACATAGTTAAATATAAAAATATGGGATATTTCAATGGTGCAGAGGAAGATTTTGTTGCAGAAAACTTGAAATTATACAATTTATTGAAAGATAAACATTTAACTGTGTTTAATAAACGACTAAATCCAGAAGGAGAAAAGCTTGAAAAATATCAAACTGTATTTGAAAAATTATCTATAGCTGAACAGGTTGAAATACTTTTACAAATATTACGTTTAACTTCGACTAATAGAAAAACAGAGGCTGATTTAACTTTAATCGGAGGTAGTGCACACGAAGGAACACTTAAATTATCAAAAAATCTTACAAGATTTGCAAAGGATCAGGTTAAGAATGGACAAATACCGAAAATTCTTTTGATTAATCAATCGCCGTCAGGTCTATTTGAAAGTGAAATTGATCTGCTGACTGTATGAGCTGGCGTACTGTAGTAGTTACTCAAACGTGCAAGCTGGATTATCAGCAGAATTATCTGGTTGTTCGAGGAAAAGAAACGTTGAAGGTTCATATTCAGGAAATTGCGGTGCTGATGATTGAAAGCACCGCCGTTTCCCTCACTACATATTTGTTAAACGAGCTGATTAAAAACAAAGTAAAAATTATCTTCTGCGACGAGAAAAGAAACCCATGCAGCGAGCTTGTTCCGTATTATGGAAGTTTCGATACGAGTTCAAAAGTTCGTAATCAGATTCGATTTAATAAGGATATAAAAACAGAAGTTTGGACAAAAATTGTACGGGAAAAGATTTGTCAGCAAAAACAACTGCTTAAAGATTTAGAAAAAGAGGAATATCTTCTTCTTGAGCAGTATGAGAAGAATGTTATATCAGGAGATTCGACAAATAGGGAAGGCCATGCGGCCAAGGTGTATTTTAATTCTTTATTTGGAAAGTCCTTTTCAAGAAAAGAAGATAATTCGATCAATGCAGCATTGAATTATGGCTATTCTTTGATTCTTTCAGCTATCAATCGGGAAATATCTGCCAATGGTTATTTAACTCAGCTTGGTTTATTCCATAATAATGTTCATAATCCATTTAATTTAGGTTGTGACTTGATGGAGCCTTTCCGTCCTTTAGTTGATCGTGCAGTAGTTGATAATAAATTTGAGCAATTTGGAAAAGAAGAAAAACAATTAATGCTGGCGCTTTTATCTCAGGAAGTGATGATTAAAGGGAAAAAGGAAAAGCTACTCAATGCGATAAAGATTTACGTGAAAAGTATTTTTGATGTGCTCGAAGAACAGGATGAAAGCCTGATCAGCTTTTATGAGCTATAGGTATATGCGAGTAATGGTTATGTATGATTTGCCTGCGGTGACTGCAAAAGAAAAGAAGATTCATCATGATTTCCAGAAATTATTGGTTCAGTCCGGTTTTCTAATGATGCAGGAAAGCATTTATTGCAAGCTGGCTCAAAATCAACAGGCGGCTGATGCGATCATCAAACAGTTGAAGAAACAGTTGCCTGATAAGGGACTTGTTCAGGTCTTGACTATTACGGAAAAACAATTTGCCAAGATCGAATATTTGGTAGGTAAAAAAGTGTCAGAAGTCATTGATACAGATGATAGGGTCGTGATCTTATGAAACTTGTCTATTATGAATATGGAATCAAAATAAATTTTCGGGAAAATAGAATTCAAACATTAGTTCTTGAACGACCAAAAGTATTTGCTGAGTTTGTTCAAACGTTCTTTCAACAGTTCCAAGGCAAGGATGGAGCAATAATCCTTTCGGATCAAGATGAAATCAATATTCATAAAGAAGTTGAATTGATCATGGATCCGATCAATATAGATATAAATAACAAACGGGTCATTGGCCAACTCTATAATGAACTTCATAATATTGCCAATGAATCATTGGAAGAAAAATTTAAGATCAATAGTGAAATTGTTAATTACCTGGATCAATTAGTCTGGAAATCTTCTTATGAAAATTTACAATTGATACCCATACCAAAATGGGAGAACCTGTTTAAGCTTTATGAAATCAAAATTGATGTGGAAACAACATCTTTATTTGAAAAGCTGATTGAATATTTAAAAGTATGTTCTTCTATTCTTAAACTTCGGCTATATGTTTTCGTAAATTTAAGGCAATACTTTGAAGAAGCGGAGATGCAGGAATTTATAAATTGGGTAAAAAGGTTAAAAATTCATGTTTTATTGATTGAATCTGTTGAACCAGTGTATAATGCAGATACAGATGTTTATATCATCGATCAGGATTATTGCCTGATTGAAAAGATCTATTGAAATTTGAACCGATTTCACCAATTGGAAAAGTATCAGTGACAACTTATAGGCTCTTTTATACATAAAGAGCCTATTTTATCAATGTTAATTTGAGGTTTGAGATACTTGTAAATTTCATTAGTTCTAAAACGTCAATGTTTGGCAAAAAATTCGAGGTGTAGTTTGAGATACTTGTAAATTTCATTAGTTCTAAAACAGCGTTTTAGAGTAAGTGGATCTTAGAGAAAGTTTGAGATACTTGTAAATTTCATTAGTTCTAAAACTAGAAACTCTTTGCTGTTACTTCATCCATATGTTTGAGATACTTGTAAATTTCATTAGTTCTAAAACTCATGGCCAATGTCTATGGAAGAGTTGCCGTTTGAGATACTTGTAAATTTCATTAGTTCTAAAACACAAAATCCCCCTAGAAGTGTTTCTAAGAAGTTTGAGATACTTGTAAATTTCATTAGTTCTAAAACACTTCAATAAATTAAAAAAGGAAGAACTGTGTTTGAGATACTTGTAAATTTCATTAGTTCTAAAACCGCTTCTGCCCTCAACCAGCTTGTATCCCGTTTGAGATACTTGTAAATTTCATTAGTTCTAAAACGCTGAGACTGCCATTTGGCGTTTGCTTTCTGTTTGAGATACTTGTAAATTTCATTAGTTCTAAAACTAGACTGGCGAAAGCTCATGCAGAGAATGCTGTTTGAGATACTTGTAAATTTCATTAGTTCTAAAACTTCAACAGAATAGAAAAAGATGAGGTAACAGTTTGAGATACTTGTAAATTTCATTAGTTCTAAAACGACTTCATCCACAATGTAGTAGCCATAATCGTTTGAGATACTTGTAAATTTCATTAGTTCTAAAACCCAGGCTATCGCTCTGAGGGCTACGAAGACGTTTGAGATACTTGTAAATTTCATTAGTTCTAAAACTCGATTCTGAAATCATGTCAGTGTCCTCCGGTTTGAGATACTTGTAAATTTCATTAGTTCTAAAACTGGCTAGTTCCGTGACAACGTCCTGCGTGTGTTTGAGATACTTGTAAATTTCATTAGTTCTAAAACAGTGTCTTCGAGTAAGCTGATTTAAGCGTAAGTTTGAGATACTTGTAAATTTCATTAGTTCTAAAACCCAGGCTGCGGATTCCGTTGCGGATGAGCTGTTTGAGATACTTGTAAATTTCATTAGTTCTAAAACAGGGGAAACCATTCCTGCAGCCAGAAGGCTGTTTGAGATACTTGTAAATTTCATTAGTTCTAAAACGTTCTAAAGTGCTCTAGAGCCCTTAAATAAGTTTGAGATACTTGTAAATTTCATTAGTTCTAAAACTCCAGTGCTTGCCCTATGCCTGCTTTTGAAGTTTGAGATACTTGTAAATTTCATTAGTTCTAAAACATTGTGCTTCTTTTTTTGTTGGCTGCCATAGTTTGAGATACTTGTAAATTTCATTAGTTCTAAAACGCATCTTCCGCGTTTACGCAAGACATTGGAGTTTGAGATACTTGTAAATTTCATTAGTTCTAAAACTCGTGAAATTGTCTTCAATCTTGTTCAGAAGTTTGAGATACTTGTAAATTTCATTAGTTCTAAAACTTTTTCTCTTGGTTTATCATTTTAACATAATGTTTGAGATACTTGTAAATTTCATTAGTTCTAAAACCCAAGCCGAGAAATCGGAGATACAGATACAGTTTGAGATACTTGTAAATTTCATTAGTTCTAAAACTGCGGATTAAACGCCTGCGTGTTGTCGCAAAGTTTGAGATACTTGTAAATTTCATTAGTTCTAAAACCTGTATCGGTGGAATCCGTCCACGATCACAGTTTGAGATACTTGTAAATTTCATTAGTTCTAAAACGGTATGTATATTGCGAGAAATACGATATGATGTTTGAGATACTTGTAAATTTCATTAGTTCTAAAACACACTCCAAGGAATAGCACTATCAACGGCGGTTTGAGATACTTGTAAATTTCATTAGTTCTAAAACTGATAACCCGTGGGCAATGTTCAAAAAGGGGTTTGAGATACTTGTAAATTCATTAGTTCTAAAACTAGAGACAAATCCATGACAATATCGCAGATGTTTGAGATACTTGTAAATTTCATTAGTTCTAAAACTCAGCAGACTTCACGCCGAGTATACTATTCAGTTTGAGATACTTGTAAATTTCATTAGTTCTAAAACTCACTTTTGATTTTGATGTCAAAGTGAATCTTTTTTATATCATTCCTCATTAATGCTACAATAACCCTATGAACAACAAAGAAAAATTTATTGAACTGTACAAGGAACATATCCATCGGGAAGGGGCGGACAAATTTCTTGAATATTTGTGCTCTTCCCATTCGGATTTCTTCGAAGCGCCGGCATCTACCCGCTTTCACGGCAACTATAAAGGAGGGCTTATCGAACATTCGCTTCATGTGTATGAATGTCTGAAAGACTATCTGGCAAGACAGCGCTGTCACGACGAATACAAGCTGAACTATTCGGATGAATCGATCGCGATCGTGGCCTTGCTGCACGACATCTGCAAGATCAATGTGTACAAGGAGTCGACCCGCAACAAAAAGGTGAATGGACAGTGGGTGCAGGTTCCTTATTATGAATTCGAGGACAAGATACCGTTCGGACATGGAGAAAAATCGGTCTACATCCTGCAGAGCTACTTTCATCTGACAAGAGAGGAAGCGTTTGCGATCCGCTATCATATGGGCTTTTCCAATGATGATCCGGCACGCAACGTGGGATACAGCTTCGAGCATTTTCCTCTTTCTTTTGCCTTGAGCACCGCTGACATGGAAGCAACGTATTTTCTTGACCGGACCGAAGAGAATTAAAAAAGCATCATAAAAGCTTAATTTCGATCGGCTTTCTATAATAGGAATAGACCGGAAAACGATCGTTTTCCCAAGGAGGTCAGGATATGAGCATATTTAAATTATCACCTGTTACAGAAAGTTTTGAATGGGGAGGAGAAAAACTGAAAGATTACGGGATCGAAGTGGACGGTTCGGTTGCGCAGGCATGGGAACTTTGCGCAAACGGAGAAAATCAGCCCGAAATTGTGACCGGACCTTTTGCCGGAATGAAACTGGGCAGATACCTGGAAGACCATAAGGACGCTACCGGAGAACTGGCAAAACAATACGATTATTTTCCTCTGACCGTAAAGCTTGTGGACAATCAGAAACTGACTGCCCTGCAGGTCAATCCGGACCCGGACAAGATCCATCTCATTTATGTGCTGGACGCAAAAGAAGACGCCCTCATTTATTACGGATTCAATGAACCAGTAACACGCGAAGCCCTCGAAGAAAAAGTGCAGGACGGTTCGTTGAACGAGCTGATCCGCAGCGTAAAAGTCAAGGCAGGCGATTCCTTCCTGATCGAACCAGGAACCGTATTCGCCATCGGGGAAGATGTGCAGTATGTCAGCATTCAGCAGGATTCTCCGTTGAAAGAATTCACGTTCGAACAGGTTCTGGACGCCGTCAATCTGGACGTCAAAAATATGGAAGACGAAGAAGACCAGGAAGCGGTCGACGATGGACAGGCCATCACAACAATGCTTGCCAATACCGATGTATTCGCTACTTTCAAGACCGTATGCGACGGGGAAGTCACCATCAACCAGGAAGAGGATTCCTTCGGTTCGTTATTGCTGATCGACGGTACAGCCGTCATTTCGCTTGGCAATGAAACGATCCACGCCAAGAAAGGAGATTCTCTTTTTATTGACGCCGGAACCAGGGATATCAGGATCGTCGGAAACTGCACGTATTTATATACGTTCCTTTCCGAAAATGATGACTGAGATCATTTGTTTCAATAAACAAAAACAGGATGCGAAACCATATCGATGTATGCGCTTAGCATCCTTTTGTTTTTATTCGGTGATTATTTTTTGATGAAGCTGGTCGACAGCCTGCAAAGAAAGACCGGTCAGTTCAGCAATCCTTGGCAGGGAATACATGCCGTCTTTGATCAGACTCGCTGCAATCTCAGTTTTTCCTTCAGCTTTTCCTTCATCACGACATTCTTCCATTATTTTGCACATATGCTTCACTCCTTTTGCAACTCTCTCAACCCAGCTTTCTTTCCAGCGCACACGCCTGGCCAAGGATCTCTATTTCCTCTTTGGCACACACGATCTCATGTCCCGGATCGCGCGCATCCCGGAACACCCATACATTCCCGTATTCATGGAACCGGCGGATCAGCCGGTCTCCCTCAAACTGTATGCATACGATCGAATTGGCCTTATACTGTTTTTTCTTAACGAAAAACACCAGATCGTTTTTCAGGATCCCTGCCTCTTTCATCGAAAAGTCGTTCATATATAAACAAAAATCGGCCTTGATATTTGTTTCGACCCTCTGCAGCGTTCCCAGGACCTCGATTCCCCGGACAGCAGGCTTTTCCTCGAACCCCATCAAATAAGAGAACGAAACATCAAGCGCATCCGCCAGCTTATGAACGATCTTGTCGCTCACCTCGCGCCCCTTTTCGATCTTATTGATCGACGAACGGGAAGTATACCCCATCTTCTTTGCCAGCTCGTCCTGCGAAAGACCAAGCTCGATCCGTTTTTTCTTTACTTTATCTGCCAGATTCATAACTTCATTATAAAGCACATTTTACTTTTTCATCCATAGATGAGAAAATAAAAACCAGGAAATATAAGGGAGAAGTTATATGAAACAAAATCTGCATACGCACACACAGTACTGCGACGGCAAAGATACTGTCGAAGAAATGGTGCTCGAAGCCATCTCGAGAAACTTTGATTCGATCGGTTTTTCAGGACACGGGACCAATTACCCCTACGATCCGTGCTCCATGGACGAGCAGCGGACCGATCTGTATATGCGCGATATTTACGCAGTCAACGAACAGTATCAGGACCGCATCCGCGTCTATCTCGGGATCGAGGAAGACTCGATCGGACAGCGCTTTTCGCACGAGGATTTCGAATACATTATCGGCAGCGTGCATTTTCTCATCCATAACGGCGAAGCCGCACCGATCGACTACAGCCAGGCACGCTTTGAACAAATACTCACCGACTGGTATGACAGTGACATCCTGAAAATGGCCAAAGCCTATTACGATGCGGTCAAGGAAATGGTATCCCGTCCTGAAGTCGATATTGTCGGCCATATCGATCTGATCGCCAAATACAACGAAAACGAAAAATACTTCCGGTTCGAAGATCCGGCCTATTTAGCCATGGCCAAGGACGCGGCAGAAACCGCCATCGCCAACAATAAGATCATCGAAATGAATACAGGCGCTATTGCCAGAGGATACCGGACCAAACCATATCCTCATATCGCACTGCTCAAACATATCCATGAATGCGGCGGAAAGATCTGCATCAGCAGCGACTGCCATAACCGCGCCAACCTCGATCTTGGCTTTGAACAATGCGTAGAACTTGCCAGGCTCGCCGGATTCACAGAAATCATGATGCTCGGCGATGAAGGATTTTATCCCGTCCCGATCGAAGAAGCCGGATGTTAAGGAAAAGGAAATCGGAAAAACTAAAAGCTGCCGCGGCAGCTTTTTACTTACTCTCTTCTTTCTTTTTCCAGACAACCTCATACAGATCATTTCTTCTCTGCTTCCATAAAGGCATCCTTCTGCGGATCTTTTTTATTTCCTGTGCGTCAATATGATCCGTGATCCGTCCGAACGGATCGATGATCATCGAATGGCCCCAGGACCGAAATGATCCATACGAATATTGTGGAGCACACGCAGCCACATAGATCTCGTTTTCGATGGCACGCGCCTTGATCAGCGCCTCCCAGTGCGCTTCGCCCACCTTTTCGTTGAACGCAGCCGGAACGAACAGACAATCGATCCCGTCTTTTGCCAGCAGCCTCGTCAGCTCCGGAAACCGGATATCGTAGCAGACGATCAGCCCGCACTTCATATCGCCAATCATAAAAGTGACCAGATCGTTTCCGGGCTCAAATACATCGTGCTCGAAATAGTCGTGTCTTGCATGCACCTCCAGCAGATGCATCTTGGAATAGGACGCGATCTCATTTCCCTTGTCATCATAAACAAAACATGTGTTATACCATTTGCCATCGTGCTCGTGACAGATCGTGCCCCCGATCACGTACGCCGCGTTTTCTTTTGCGAAACACGACATGGCACTTCGCGCCAGCCCTTCATAGGCCCTGGCCTCCAGGATCTTTTCGTTATCGAAAGGAACGTGCCACAGCTCAGGAAGCACAAGAACAAGAGGATCCTTGTCCTTCTTGAATTTCATCCTTTTCAGAAGCCCGATATTTCTTTCGATATCCGCTCCTGTTTCAAATTCGATCAGCCGGACATCCATCCCTTTGCTCCCTGAAAAAGTTTTCCTTTAAAAATGTATAAATACCGGCTTCCTTCACCGAAGGACAGTGGTTTTCGATCTTTGCCAGCACCCTGGCATCCCCGTCCGCCATGGCTGCGCCCAGCGAAGCGTTCTCCAGCATTTCCAGATCGTTGAGCGCATCCCCGAATGCCATATAGTCATGTTCGTTAAACCCGAAATGATCCATCAGCACTTTGATCCCTTCGTATTTGCTCAGATCCTTGCGCATGATATCGATCGAAGCTTCGTTGTACAGGATCTGGATATCCGGGATCGATTCGAATTCCGGCCTTCTTTTGCGCGTATCGCTTACGGCAAGAGAAATGATACAGAACTCGTCGTTTTCCGCTTTATCGCGGAACGGAACACCGACAATCGAAAAATCGTTCAGAAGCTGACGGGTCGGTCCATCGTCCCGGGTACAGAACGCGCAGTTTCCTGCCACGAACAGTCCGATCTGCTGTTTTTCTGCCCGATCGAAAATGTCATCCGCGCTCTTTTTCGGGATCACATTTTTAAACAGTTCCACACCCTCCTTGTCGTAAACGTAGGAACCGTTGCCGCATACGAATCCGTCCCAGTCCGCTTCGGAAAGGATGCCCAGATTCTGAAGCAGCGGCCATGCCCGCCCGGAACAAAGGCAGATCCTGATTCCTTCCTGCTTGAGCCGTTTGAGCATTTCCAGATGGAGCGGGGGAATTTCTTTTTTTTCGTGGTCGTACAGCGTCCCGTCCACATCGAAGAACGCTGCCTTGATATTTTTGTTTTTCATACGCCTATTGTACTGTTTCGGAAATGATATATCAACTTGGATTTTAAAGGAGGATAAACATATAGATGATGCTTATAATTGACTAGACATAAATTTTGGACAGGTCTATAATAAAATCAAACAAGGTTTAAGGAGGAATGGTTAACCATGTCTATTATTCAATTGGAACCTGCATTTAAAGATTACATCTGGGGCGGTACGAAGCTGAAGGAAAAATACAATAAGCATACCGATCTTGATATTGTTGCCGAAAGCTGGGAACTTTCTGTTCATAAAGACGGCGCCAGCACGGTAGCGAGCGGCGAGTACAAAGGACTGAGCTTTCCGGAATATCTCGAGAAAAAAGGAAAACAGGTGCTCGGAACAGATTGTGAAAAGTTTGACCGCTTTCCGATCCTGATCAAATTTATCGATGCTCTGCAGCCATTATCGATCCAGGTCCATCCGGACAACGAATACGCCCTGCGCGTAGAAGGCGAATACGGCAAGACCGAAATGTGGTACATTCTCGACTGCGAACCCGATTCGTTCCTGTATTTTGGCGTGAACCGCGAAATCACAAAAGAGGAATTCAGGAAACGGATCGAGGACAATACGCTTCTTGAAGTGCTCAAAGCCGTACCGGTCCATAAAGGGGACGTGTTCTTCATCAAGGCCGGAACGATCCACGCGATCGGTGCCGGGATCCAGATCTGCGAGATCCAGCAGAATTCCAATACCACATACCGTGTCTATGATTTCGGCCGCGTAGGCAAGGATGGAAAACCGCGCGAACTCCATATCGACAAAGCGATCGACGTATCCAACTTGTCGCCGATCGAGTCCGATTTCAAAGCATGCGGACCGGAAAGCACCGATGCCGGATCCAGGACCGTCAAGCTCGCATCGTGCGAGTATTTTACGACCTATGAAACGACGGTCGATACGAAAACAACGATCCATGTCGACCAGAGCTCATTCGTATCCATCATCGTGATCGAAGGCGAATGCACCATCACGAACGGCGACACCGTGATCCAGGCGCGCAAAGGCGATTCGATCTTCGCGGACGCCGGTTCCGGCGATGTGACGATCGAAGGAAAGTGCCAGTTCATCAAAACCTGCGAATAATACAAGTACAGAACAAGCGGAAAATGAAAGTTCCGCTTGTTTTTTTTGCGTTTGTGAAGTTATTCTCTTTCTTTCACTTTTGATATGAAATGTCTATAATAAAACCTATCTTGTTCAAATTACGGAGGAAACTATGTTAAATATACAGTCTGAAGCGCAGCGATGCCTTCAATGCAAAATACCGCGATGCCAGAAAGGATGTCCGATTTCCACAGATATCCCGAAAGCGATTGCCTTGTTCAAGCTAGGAAAGCTGCAGGAAGCGGCCCAGATGCTTTTCGACAACAATCCACTTTCGCTCGTATGCTCGATCGTCTGCGATCATGACAAGCAGTGCGAAGGACACTGTGTAAAAGGGATCAAGGAAACACCGGTCGAATGGGGATCGATCGAACACTTCATTTCCGATACCTATCTCGAACGCGTACAGGTCAATAAAAAAGAGCCGACCGGCAAAACAGTAGCCGTGATCGGGGCCGGACCTGCCGGCATGGGAGCAGCAATCGAACTGATCAAAATGGGACACGATGTCACGATCTTCGAGGAACAAAGCGAGATCGGCGGCATGCTCCGCTACGGAATCCCTGAATTCCGCCTTCCGAAAAGCATCCTTGACCGCTATGCGAAAAAGATGAAGGAAATGGGGATCCGGTTCCGCCTGCATACGGCAGTCGGCAACTCGATCACGATCGAGGATATGCGCCGCGACGGGTATGACGCAGTCCTGATCGCCAGCGGATTGTGGCGGGCACAGCCGCTCCATGTGCAAGGCGAATCGCTGCCCAATGTGTGTTACGGGATCCATTATCTGGCCAGCCCGGACTCGTTCGAGATCGGCAGCCGTCTGGCCGTGATCGGGACGGGAAATACCGCGATCGATGTGGCAAGAACAGCCCTGCATAACGGCGTAAGCTATGTGACCTTGTATGCCCGCCGCAACCAGAGCAATGCCGATCCGAAGGAGCGCGAGCTCGCTCTTCTGGAAGGCGCACAGTTCAAGACCGAGATGCAGATTTCCCGCATTACCAAGGAAGGCCCGATGTTCAAAACGGTCCATCTGGATGAAAACGGACAGATCGCATCGATCGATGAAGAAGAAGTGCTTGAACCGGCCGATTTCACGATCATCGCAGCCAGCCAGGGACCGCTTTCCAAGCTGATCAATACGACAAGCGATCTGGAAGGGACAGAGCGCGGCCTGCTGAAGGTGGAAAACAATTACACCACTGCCGAAGGAGTGTTTGGGGCCGGCGACGTCGTGTATGGCGGACGTTCTGTGGTCGAAGCCGTGGCGGATGCCAAAAAAGCGGCACAGGCCATTGACGAGTATCTTAAAAACAAATAGATCGGACAAAGGAAAGAAAATGGACCGGATCATGGATGCGGTCTTTTCTTTTGGACAGAAAAAATATGAATTATAAATATTTCATTTTATAAAACACAGTAATATAATGAAAATATGAACACAATTCCCCAAAAATACTATGTAGATATGATCGTTCGGATCTGTCGCGACGGGCGGAAGGTTCCTATGTATGTCATCTGGGACAATCATGCCTACAAGATCGACAAGATCCGTTCGGTGCGCGAAACGTATTCGAAAGCCGGCGGATGCGGCGTGCGGTATGAATGTATCGTGTTCGGAAAGATCCGCTATATTTTTCTGGAACGCAATGATCGCTGGTTCATCGAATCGTATATCGAGCAATACCAGATGGATGATTTCTGAAACCCGGAATCATAAATTTCTGATATATTGATACTGTTTAGAAATCGAGGAGATCAAATGACAATGCAGACAGACCTGCTGGCATGGTATTACGCCAACGCGCGCCAGCTTGCTTTTAGGAAAAATCAGGATCCGTACTGTATATGGATCAGCGAGATCATGGCGCAGCAGACCCGCATCGAAGCCATGCTCCCTTATTATGAACGGTTCATGGCCCTTTATCCTGACCTGCCCTCTCTGGCGCAGGCGGATGACGAGCAGCTCCACAAGGCATGGGAGGGACTGGGCTATTATTCGCGCTGCCGCAATCTGAAAAAGTGTGCCGTACAGTGTATGGAACAGTATGAAGGCAGGCTGCCGGCCACAAAAGAGGAGCTCAAAAAGCTGCCCGGGATCGGCGAGTATACGGCCGGGGCGATCGCAAGCATTGCCTATAAGGAAAAGGTAAGCGCAGTCGACGGCAATGTGATCCGCATTTTTTCCAGACTGTACGATATTCATCTGGATGTGACAAAGGCGGCGGGAAAGAGAAAGATCAGCGAACTGGTCGAAGAGTCGCTGTGCGATCCGATCGAATACTACAACCAGGCGCTCATGGAACTTGGTGCGCTGATCTGTACGCCCAAAAGCCCGAAATGCGATCTGTGCCCGGTCGCCCGATACTGCCGCACGACCGATCCGGAAAGCCTGCCCGTCAAGCCGAAAAAGAAGGAAAGGAAAATTGTCCGCAAGAAAATCTATGTGCTGACGGACGGATCCAGGATCCATATGGTCAAAAGGGGCCCGGATGGTCTGCTGGCCAACATGTACGAATTCGATGAAACACCGCCTGCTGAATATGAGCGTATGGAAAGCCTTGGACAGTATACACACATTTTTTCCCATGTGGAATGGCATATGGATGCCCAGATGCTTTATGTCAAAGAAGGAGATAATTTTTACACGATCGATCAGATCGAAAACGAGCTGGCTGTGCCGTCCGCGTTTATGCCTTTTTTCGAAGAAGCGAGAGAAAAACTCGAAAAAGAGATTGAATGACGAGAGGAAGAGATGTACTATTGTATTAGGTCAGTGATACAGTGAAAGGAGACAGAACCATGGCATTTACATTTTCCAATAACCGTCCGATCTATATTCAGCTGGTAGAGGATATCGAGCAGGCCATACTGACCGGTAAGTATGGGCCCAATGAAAAACTGCCTTCTGTCCGCGAATTTGCGTCCATGTATCAGGTCAATCCGAATACGATGCAGAAAGCTCTGCAGGAGCTGGAAAAGAAGAAGCTCATCTACACGGAAAGAACGAACGGGAAATTTGTATCTGAAAACTGTTCTCTGATCGATGATATCAAGGAGCAGCAGGCTGCCTTGATCGTGGAACGCTGTCTGAGCGAGCTGAAGGCATTAGGCTACAGCGTGTCAGACGCGCTCGCACTGCTGAAAGAGGAGAACGAAAAAAATGGAACCGATCGTTAGCATCAAAAACGTTTCCAAAACATTCGCGCACAAACATGTTCTTGAGAACATCGATATCGACATTCCGGCAGGAAAGATCGTGGGACTGGTCGGAAAGAACGGGGCGGGCAAGACGACGCTCATCAAACTGATGAACGGTCTGCTCCGGACCGATTCCGGAAAGATCCTGATCGAAAACGAGCCGGTAGGCATGCGGTCGAAAGAGCTGATCGCCTATCTTCCGGAACGCACTTATCTGGACCGTGCCATGAAAGTCGGTCAGGTGCTGGATTATTTTTGTGATTTTTATAAAAATTTCGATCGCGGCAAGGCGGAGTCGCTTGTGCGCACCTTAGGGCTGGATGAAGAGATGAAGATCGCGAAGATGAGCAAAGGAATGCAGGAAAAACTGCAGCTGATCCTGGTGATGTCGCGCCGGGCAAAGCTTTATATTCTCGACGAGCCGCTTGGCGGCGTCGATCCGGCGACCCGGGATTACATTCTCGACACGATCCTTACGAATTTTGAAGAAGGGGCGTCGATCCTTCTTTCCACGCATCTGATCTCGGATATCGAACGGATCCTTGACGAGATCGTTATTATCGAGGACGGGCATGTCCGGCTTCATGAAGAGGCGGACACGATCCGTTCAGAAAACGGCTGCTCGATCGACGAATACTTCAGGAGGACATACGCATGGTAGGAAAGCTGCTGAAATACAATCTTATTTCCGAAGGAAAGCTGTGCGGCTCTTACTGCCTGCTTACGCTGGCCTGTGCCGCAGCGTACCGCCTTTCCGGTCTGGGATCCAACGCGTTTTTTTCGATCATGCAGAAAGGGCTGCTGATCATGCTCGTTGTGCTTGTGATCGGAAGCATTCTTGTGCCGGTGGTGGAAGGCTGGGTGCACTACAACCGGCATGTATACAAGGATGAAGGCTATCTGACCAATACGCTGCCCGTATCCAAAGGGGCGATCTACTGGTCCGAATGGCTGAGCGGTGCGCTCTGTCTGTTCGTATGCCTGGCATGCGCCGTATTTTCCCTGTGGCTTGTCGTGTACTTCGAAGATCCGCAATGGATGCAGGCGACGCTTTCGGGCCTGGCCGAACAGCTTCATATCACGCATCCTGCCGGGATCGCGATCCTGATCGGGATCACGTATTACACGCAGGTCCTGTTTGTCATGACATGCGGCTTTGCGGGCATGACGATCGGTCATTACTTTGACAAGGACAAGACGGCAAAATCGGTCCTGTTCAGTCTTCTGATGTATATTGCAGGGATCCTGATCATATTAGGAATGGTGTTCCTGATCGGCCGGTTCGATCCTGAGCTCATGGAGATACTCAACAGCGATGTCATCCCGGACGTTTCAGTGTTCAGGCTGTTCATGGGCTTTGCGTGCGGATCGTATATCGTGTGTGCCATCCTGCTCGATCTGATCAGCATAAAGGTGATGAACAAAGGAATGGAACTGGAATAGGAGCACTTCGTGTGCTTCTTTTTTCGTTGGCGGATCTAAAAAAACTTGCAAAAGAAACAGGTATACGGTTAAATGGCATTTGTATGAACAGGTGTGTAAAAATATGTTTTTATGTACCATATAATGTGTTATTATAAAGAGAACGAAAAAAGGAGGTACTAATGGCCGGATTTTTAAATGGACTTTTTTCGGAAGAAAAAAGGGAATTAAACAAACTGGAAAAAATGGCAGACAAAGTGCTGGCGCTCGAGCCTGGCATTTCGAAACTGTCCGATGACGAATTAAAAAATAAAACTGTTGAATTCCGCGATCGGCTCGAAAACGGGGAAACGACAGAAGATATTTTATATGAAGCGTTTGCGGTAGCGCGCGAAGCCGCATACCGCGTGATCAACGAGAAGCCGTATAAGGTACAGATCATGGGCTCGCTTGCGATGAACCTGGGCGATATTGCCGAAATGAAAACAGGAGAAGGAAAGACGCTGACGGCAACCATGGCCGTTTATCTGAATGCCCTGGAAGGAAAAGGCGTTCACGTTATTACGGTCAATGAATACCTGGCCGGACGCGACGCGGCCTGGATGGGCGAGATCTACCGCTTTTTAGGGCTGACGGTCGGTGTCAACAAGCGTGAGCTTTCGCCGCGGGAAAAGCGCGAAGCCTATAACTGCGATATCACGTATACGACCAACTCGGAGCTTGGATTCGACTATCTGCGCGACAACATGGTGACCGATGTCAAGGATCGTGTCATGCGCGGACTGCATATGGCGATCATCGATGAGGTCGATTCGGTGCTGATCGATGAATCGAGGACGCCGCTCATCATTTCGGGAGGAAAGAAACAGACAGCCAATCTGTATATCGGAGCGGACCGTTTCGTGAAGACGCTCACTGCACCGGAATATGAAACAGACAAACACACGCATGAAAAGACGCTTGTTTCAGGTGATTATGATATCGACGAAAAGACGCGTCAGGTCATGCTTTCCGAAGAAGGTGTAAAAAAGGCCGAAAAGTTCTTCAATATCGATAACCTGTACGATATCGAGCATACCCAGCTCGTGCACCACATCAATCAGGCCCTGCGCGCCAACTACATCATGATGAAAGGTGTGGAATATGTCGTGAACGATGAGCAGGAAATCGTGATCGTCGACCAGTTTACCGGACGTATGATGCCGGGACGTGCGTACAGCGACGGACTTCATCAGGCGATCGAGGCCAAGGAAGGCGTGCCGATCAAAGAGGAAACTTCCACGCTGGCAACGATCACCTACCAGAACTTCTTCCGTCTGTACGAAAAGCTTGCCGGTATGACGGGTACGGCAAAAACAGAAGAAGAGGAATTCCTTTCGACATACAACATGAAGGTCATCGTGATCCCTACTAATAAGCCGGTCGTGCGCGATGACATGCCGGATGAGATTTATGCGCGCAAAGAGGATAAATACCGCGCTCTGGTCAACCGTGTCAAGGAGCTGCACGAAAAAGGACAGCCTGTTCTGGTCGGTACGATCGCGGTCGAAACTTCGGAGCTCATCTCGAAGATGCTCAAGAAGGAAAAGATCCCTCACGAAGTGCTCAATGCCAAGAACCATGCGCGCGAGGCGGAAATTGTTGCCAAGGCCGGACAGGTCGGTTCGGTAACGATCGCGACCAATATGGCTGGCCGCGGTACGGACATCAAGCTTTCTCCTGCATCCAGAGAGCTTGGCGGGCTTGCGGTGCTCGGCTCGGAACGTCACGAAAGCCGCCGTATCGACAATCAGCTGCGCGGACGTTCGGGGCGTCAGGGAGATCCGGGATTCTCGAAATTCTACGTATCGCTCGAGGATTCGCTCATGGTGCGTTTCGGCGGCGACAAGCTGCAGGGACTGTTCGACAAGATGGGCGATGAGCAGATCGAGTCAAAGACGGTGACGAAATCGATCACGATGGCTCAGAAACGTGTCGAAGGATTCAACTTCGATTCGCGCAAGCAGCTGCTCGATTACGATGATGTGCTCCGCCGTCAGCGCGAGATCATTTACGCGCAGCGCAACAAGATCCTCGAAAGCGAGAGTGTGCATGACATGGTCAAGGTCATTTTCGAAAAGGTGATCGATCAGACGCTGCAGGCCAATCTTTCGGATTCCAAAAAAGGGTCGGTCGATATTCCGGGATTGATCAAGTCGCTGGAAATGATGGGGCTTCAGGAAGACCGTGCCATCCATGCTGACGAGCTGGAAGGCAAAAACTACGATCAGATCAGGGAATACGTCTTCGACAAAGTGTGGACCGATTACGAAAACGAGATTGCCGATGTGAAAAACCAGTTCCTTCCGTTCGAGAAGACGGTGGTCCTGCGCAATATGGACCGCAACTGGATCGAGCACATCGACCGTATGGATAAACTGAGAAGCGGTATCTATCTGCGTTCATACGCTCAGAACAACCCTCTGCAGCAATACGTGCAGGAAGGATTCGACATGTTCGAGGAAATGAACCAGCGGATCGACCGCGAGATCGCGTTCTTCCTCCTGAAGGTGCGCATACGCCGCGTGACCACGAAGAAGGAAGAGATCGTCCAGAAAGCAAAAGCTGCCCAGAAGGCAAAAGGAGCGAATGCGTAATGGAACTTTATGAATTAAAACAAGAAGCCGCTGCTCACCTGGAAAAGTTGGACGTTCTGGGTGAGTCACTTTGACCTCGCGTCAAAAGAAGAAGAAATAAAAAAACTCGACGAACAGATGCTTGCGTCCGATTTCTGGAATGACCAGAGAGGGGCGCAGAGCGTCATCCGGCGCCGCAACAGCATCAAGGACATTATCGATTCATACAACGCCCTGCACGACGAGCTGGCTTCGCTCGACGAAACGGCGGACGAATTGAAAACAAACTTTGATGAAGAGCTCATGATGATAGCCGAGGAGGAGTACGCTCAGACCGCGAAAAAATTCGAGGACTTCGAAGTCAAGGTGCTTCTTTCCCACGAATACGACAACTCCAACGCGATCCTCGAGATCCACCCGGGAGCGGGCGGGACCGAAAGCTGCGACTGGGCCGGGATGCTTTATCGAATGTATACACGATATGCCGAAAAGCACGGCTATAAAGTGAGCGTTCTCGATTATCTTCCGGGAGAAGAGGCGGGGATCAAAAGCGTGACCTTCCTTGTCGAGGGAGAAAAAGCGTATGGTTATCTGAAATCGGAAAAGGGCGTGCACCGTCTTGTGCGGATCTCGCCGTTCGATTCGGGCGCGCGGCGGCATACGTCGTTTGCTTCGCTCGAGGTCATGCCTCAGTTCAATGAGGAAATCGAGATCGAGATCAAGCCGGAAGACCTGATCATCGAAACGAAAAGAGCATCGGGGGCCGGCGGTCAGCATATCAACAAGACCGATTCGGCGATCCGTATGGTCCATAAGCCGACAGGGATCGTGGCGACGTGCCAGTCGGGACGCAGCCAGATCCAGAACCGCGAAGAAGCGCTGCGCATCCTCAAATCGAGGCTGTATCAGCGCGAGATCGAGGAACAGGAAAAGAAGATCGCGGCCCTGAAAGGGGAGCAGGCAGCCAACGAATGGGGATCCCAGATCCGCAACTATGTGCTGCATCCGTACAGTCTTGTCAAGGACGTGCGTACCGGCTATGAAACGAGCCAGGTGCAGAGCGTGCTGGACGGCGATCTGGACGGATTCATCTTCGCCTATCTAAAATCGCAGATCCAATAAGTCATCTTCGGATGGCTTTTTTTTGCGGATCCAGTATACTGAAGCGTATGGAATTGTATTTGACAAATTTTGAAAAACTGAAAAAAGATGAAGAACCGATCGATCGGATCGTGCTCGATCTTTGCGCGATGGAAGAAAAATGCTCGTACGAACAGCTTCTCGATCTCTATGCGTATTGCCTTGTTCATGAAATTTCCCTGCACATCGAAAGTCTGCCGGGCTGTTTCGAAAAAGATAAAAAGGTATGGAACATTCCTGAAGAAAAGCGGAAAGAGCAGGCCGCAAAAGCGGGGCTTGATCTGGTGTTTCCTTTCAGACGCCGGTTTGCTTCGCTTTCCGGTCTTGAAAAGAGCGCCTTTCGTTCCTCTTTTCATTTGAACAAATTGCTGCTTGCTTATGCCCGGGAAAAAGGGATCGAAGTGTTGATCCGGCAGTCCATGGAACTGCTTGAACAGCGGCTTTTCGTTCCCGATCCGAAAAAGGATGGAAAGCAGACGCCGATGAAAGGACATCCTGTGTTCATTGCCCAGCATGCCACGGCCACGTGCTGCCGGGGCTGTCTGAACAAGTGGCATCATGTGCCGAAAGGAAGAAAGCTTTTAGGGCATGAAAAGCAGGAAGTGATGCTTCTGCACAAAGAATGGCTCGAAAGGGAAATGGCTCGCAAATAAGTGGCTGTTTTGAAAGGAATAAGGTATCATAAATGTCATGAAAAATAAGATATCTTTTAATAAAATATTCTGGATCGGCATGATGCTGTTTTCCATGTTTTTCGGTGCCGGCAATCTGATCTTCGCACCGTTCCTTGGGGTGCAGGCGGCTGGCCATACGCCGCTGGCCCTGCTCGGATTCATCTGCACTTCGGTCGTCGTACCGATCAGCGCGATCATTATCCTGGCCCGCTTCAAGGATGGCCGGAGCATGCTCGAACGCATTTCGAAACCGCTCGCTGTCGTGTTCATGTCGCTGGTCTATCTGCTGATCGGCCCGTGTATTGCCATACCGCGCACGGCCACGACAAGTTTTGAAATGTTCAGCTGGCTCATTCCGGATACGGGCCTGTTCCGCTTTTTGTTTGCCTGCCTGTTTTTTTGCAGCTCGTTTCTGGTGGCCCTGCATCCGAACAAGCTCAAAGATGTGCTTGGCAAGGTCATGTCGCCGATCCTTCTTATTCTCGTATGCGCTGTATGTTTTGGGGCGCTCATCATGCCCGATGCTGTCAGCCAGGTCATCGTTCATTATGACCAGGATCCGTTCGGGACCGGATTTGTCGAAGGCTATCAGACCATGGATATCCTGGCCGCGTTCTGTTTCGGCAATATCATGATCATGAATATCAAAAACGAGGGGATCCGTCATGAAAAAGCCGTTCATGGCGTGCTGGCCCGGGCTGCTGTCATTGCCGGGCTGCTGCTGGCCGGCATATACGGCCTGCTTGCTTTTTCGGGAATGCTTCGTTCCGAGACCCTGCTTTCGTGCACGAACGGGGCGCAGGTGCTTTCGGCTTTGTCCGGACAGATCTTCGGCGGTGCCGGGCAGATCATCAATGCCCTTATCTTCCTGATTGCCTGCTTCAATGTGTGCACGGGCCTGCTCAGCTGTGTGTCGGAATACTTTCATGACCTGCTGCCGAAGTGGCCGTATCGAAAGTGGCTGATCCTCTTTACGCTGGCTGGATTGATCGTGTCGTGCTTCGGACTGGATGTGATCCTTTCCGTTTCGGCGCCGATCCTTAATTTTCTGTGCCCGGTCGCGATCGTGTTTCTTGTCTACGGGATCTTTGCGGGACGCAGAAAAAGCTGAATTCTCCTTCTTTCGTGCCGTTAAGGCACTTTTTTTCTTGCCCGATTGAGCGTAAAATAATCCTAGAAGATTCAGGTATTGCGTAAATGTCCCGGATTTGTCAGCCGGGACCAGATGGGGGAATACACATGGCTGAAAATGAAAAAGCATATGAAAAAGTAGTGGAGCGTATCAAACAGCTGGTTGTCGAGGGAAAGCTTGTCCCGGGCAGCCGCCTGCCGACAGAACGGAGCCTTGCGGAAGAGCTCAACGTGAGCCGCAATTCGGTAAGAGAAGGGCTGCGTGTCATGCAGAATATGGGGATCCTTTCTTCGCAGCAGGGTTCCGGTAACTATATCGCGCTCAATTTCGATCAGAAGATGACAGAGCTTCTGTCGTTCATGTATTTTCTGAAAGGGATCGAGGAGGAGCAGGTCACGGAATTTCGGCTGATCATTGAAGAGGCGGCTCTGCGCTGCGCCGTGAAACGGGCGACGCCGGAAGACAAGAAGGAGCTTCTGGCCCTGCTGGACCGGCTCGACAAAGCCAGGAGCGAAGAGGAACGGCTGAAGTATGACAAAAAGATCCATGAAAATATCGTTCTGGCCAGCCATAATGATTTTCTGATCACAAACTACAATGCGTTCATCCGCTTCATGGACAAGCATATCGAATCGATGCGCGAGCGTGTCGTACGGGGCCTGGAGGATAATCATAAGCTGGAAGTGACGCATCGCGAAATGGTGTACGGGATCCTGCAGTCCGATCTGCGGCTGAGCATGCATGGTCTGGAAGGACATTTCGGTTATATCGAGCAATATGGTTCGCAAGGTTAGTAACCGCTTACAAAAAAAGTGGTGTTTCCCTTGTTTCTTTGCGGAACAAGGGTTATTTTATAGGTGAACAATTGGTAGTACCAATTTTGATACTTTATTTTTTTAAATGTCGATGTAAGCGCTAACAATAATTAAGATGAAGGAGAAGTTTATGAAAATTCTTGTATGTATCAAACAAGTTCCTGAAAGCAACAAGGTCGAAGTGGATCCGGTAACGGGCGTGATCAAACGCGACGGTGCCGCGTCAAAAATGAATCCGTACGATCTGTATGCGCTGGAAACTGCATTCCGTCTGCGCGAAACGACAGGCGGAACGGTCGATGTCATCTCGATGGGACCGCCCCAGGCCCAGGAGGTCATCCGCGAAGCGTTTGCGATGGGCGCGGATGCGGGCACGCTGATCTCGGACCGCGCGTTTGGCGGAGCCGATGTGCTGGCCACAAGCTATACGCTTGCGCAGGGAATCAAAGCGAGCGGAGCATACGATCTGATCCTGTGCGGAAAACAGACAATTGACGGAGATACGGCGCAGGTTGGTGCCGAGATCGCGGAATGGCTTGGTGTGCCGAGCATCAATAATGTATGCGAGATCCACGATGTGACCCAGGATTCGATCACAGTGTCCATGGATCTGCCGGAGGAAGTCGAGATCGCGAAAGTGTCGCTTCCATGCCTGCTTTCTGTCGACAAGGATATTTTTATGCCTCGCCTGCCGTCGTTTGTGCGAAAGATGGCGACAAAAGAAAGGCCGGTCACGGTTTTATCCCTGAAAGACATGAAGGATCAGGATCCGTCCCATTATGGACTGAACGGATCCCCGACCCAGGTACAGCGGATCTTCCCGCCTGAAACCGATCATGAAAAAGAAGTATGGAACGGTTCGGGAACTATGCTGGCAGACAAAATGTATGACAAGATCGTCGAGCTGAAGTTTATCTAGAAAGGAGTTTTTATGCCGAAACTACAACTGCATCCGGAAAATATCGAAGACCCTCAGGTCCTGATCGATTTGTGTCCGTTTGGCGCCATGCAGATGGGCGAAAACGGGCTGGAGATCAATGCAGCCTGCAAGATGTGCCGCCTTTGTGTCCGGAAAGGACCAAAAGGGGCTGTAGAATATATAGAAGACGAAAAGAAACCCGAAATCGACAAGAGCGAATGGAAAGGGATCGCAGTCTATGTCGACCATGTGGATGGCAAGATCCATCCGGTCACTTTCGAGCTGCTTGGCAAAGCGCGCGAGATGGCGGACAAGATCCATCAGCCGGTCCAGGCTGTGTTCATTGGCAGCCATATCCAGCAAGAGGCGAAGGAGCTGCTTCATTACGGTGCGGATCAGGTGTTCGTATACGACAAGCCGGAACTGGCCCGCTTTGCGATCGAACCGTATACGAACGTGTTCGAGGATCATATCCTGAAAAACAAGCCTTCTTCGATCCTGGTTGGTGCGACGACCGTAGGACGCCAGCTGGCGCCGCGTGTCGCTGCCCGTATGCATACGGGACTGACGGCCGACTGCACGATCCTGGAAATGGATGAAAACACCGATCTGAACCAGATCCGTCCGGCGTTCGGAGGCAATATCATGGCCCATATCAAGACGCCGAACCACAGGCCGCAGATGGCGACGGTACGCTATAAGATCATGATCGCGCCTGAGAGAAAAGAAGAAGCGGATGGGGAGGTCGTTGTTTGCGAAGTGGCGTCTGAGCGTCTGGAAAGCCATGTCGAGGTGCTCGATATCGTGAAGAAGCCGAAAGAGGAATCGATCGAGAACGCGGATGTTCTTGTGGTGGCTGGGCGCGGCGTGAAATCCGAACAGGATCTTGCGATGCTTGAGGAGCTGGCGGACATGCTTCATGGACAGCTGGCGTGCACGAGGCCGCTGGTCGAAGCGGGACTGATGCCGGCGAAAAAACAGATCGGTCTTTCAGGTCGGACGGTTCGTCCGAAGCTGATCATTACGTGCGGCGTTTCGGGTGCCGTGCAGTTTACGGCCGGTATGGACCATTCGGATCAGATCGTTGCGATCAATACGGATCCGCAGGCGCCGATATTCCAGACGGCCAATTATTGTGTGGTTGGCGATCTGTATGATGTCATTCCGCCGCTGATGGAAAAAATAAGAGCACAGAAAGGAGCCTAGCTATGTCTGAATATACCTATCATTCGATCGAAGAATACGATCTGGACCAGTTAAGACAGATCATTCCTGACGATCAGCGTCTGCTGTACGGGGAAGCGATCTCTCCTGATTATTCGCATGACGAGCTGGGCGGAACCGAGTCGTGGCCGGAAGTTGTCGTTCGTCCGACCAGTGCCCGGGAAGTTTCGGAAATCATGAAATACGCGTGGGAACACTGTATCGCGGTCACTCCTCGCGGCGCCGGTACGGGCCTTGTCGGTTCGTGCGTGCCGATGGAGCATGGGATCGTGCTCGATCTGAGCCTGATGAATCATATCCTGGAGCTGGACGAGGAAAACCTGACGCTCACTGTCGAGCCTGGTGTCCTGCTGATGGATCTGGCCGCATTTGTCGAAGAAAACGATCTGTTCTATCCTCCGGATCCGGGGGAAAAGTCGGCAACGATCGGCGGGAATATTTCCACGAATGCCGGGGGCATGCGTGCCGTGAAATACGGAGTGACGCGTGATTTTGTCCGCGGACTCGAGGTCGTGCTCCCGAATGGCGATATCGTGGAGTTCGGCGGCAAGGTTGTCAAGAATTCTTCCGGATATGATCTGAAAGATCTGATCATTGGTTCGGAAGGAACGCTCGGTATCGTGACGAAGGCGATCCTGAAGCTTCTGCCGAAGCCGAAAAAGGCGATCAGCCTGCTGATCCCGTTTTCGTCGCTGGAAAAGGCGATCGGAACGGTGCCGCTGATCATCAAGTCGAAATCGATCCCGACGGCGATCGAGTTCATGCAGCGCGAGGTCATCGAGGATGCGGAAGAGTATCTGGGCAAGCCGTTCCCGGACAAGCAGTCGGATGCGTATCTGCTGCTGAAGTTTGACGGCAATTCGCCCGAAGAGATCGAGGCGGCCTATGCCAATGTGGCCAACCTCTGCCTGGAACAGGGGGCGCTGGATGTGCTGATCTCGGATACGGAAGAACGTGAAGAAAGTATCTGGAAGGCGAGGGGCGCATTCCTGGAAGCGATCAAAGGATCGACCACGTATATGGATGAGGTCGATATGGTCGTTCCGCGCAACTGTGTCAACGAGATGGTCGAATATCTGCATGCTTTGCAGGACAAGGCTGGTCTGCGGATCAAGAGCTTTGGCCATGCGGGCGACGGCAATCTTCATGCGTATATGCTCAAGGATGATCTGAGCGATGAGGAATGGCAGAAGCGGGTCGACATGGCGATGGAGCTTGTTTATAAAAAGGCGGCCGAGCTCAGAGGCCAGGTTTCGGGAGAGCATGGAATCGGTTTTGCGAAAAAGCCGTATCTGCAGGAAAGTCTGGCAACCGACAATCTGGAGCTGATGAACGGGATCAAGCGTGTGTTCGATGCGAAAAATATCCTGAATCCGCATAAGATCGCACAGGCGTAGCCAATATAATTTACAAATAGAAACTAGGGACAGAAAACATCCCTAGTTTTTTAGATATTCGATGTATTTTTCCAGAACCGGACAGAGCGCATGCTCATTGTCTGTCTTCTTATAATGTGCAATGAGCATTTCATAGACAAACGGATCAATTTCCAGATCCTTCCACTGGGCAAGCTTCGGTACCAGCTGCTGTGCCTGATGCTCGAATGTTTCGTACTTTTTTAAAAGAAAGCTTTCCAGCACTTCCAGGAAGAGAAGGACCATTTTCGAACGATCATCTGTACGTTCCTGTATTTTGTATTGTTCGATTGCAGCAAGGGCAGATGGAATTTCGCCTAGTTTGTAAAAGCTATAGGCAAGGGTAATGTACAGATCACAAAAATCATAATCTAATTCAACGGCTTTACGAGAAAGGTTGATTGCTTCTTGATAATGTTTTTGTATGAACTGACTCCATGAAAAATTAACATAGATCATGGCTGCAAATCGTTTTGTATCAACCTGATCATAGGTTTGTAGAAGATTGAGGTGGATTTGATCCGCTTCTTCATATAGTTTCATTTTCATAAGACATTGTGCCTGATTAAACCGAAGATTCAATATTCTTCGATGTGCTCCGGCATTTTGGAAATCCCGTCCACTTTCTTCAAACAGAGGAAATGCTTTATGCGGAAGCATGGCCCGCAAATAAGTAATGATCAAATGATAATCGATCAGACCAAGCCATCCTGGGATATGGATCAGTACGCTGAGGGCTTTGGCAGACTGAAAACAATCGATGGCAGATTCATCATAGGCTCTTAGCTTGCTGAGTCCCTGCAGATCATAAATAAAGGATCTGGCAGTCTGATCAAACAGGTCCATATGTTGGATGAGGAATGGCAGGCGTTTCTGAAATTCCTGATCAGTAAAGTATTCATAGGTCGTTTCGATCAGTTTAGTTTCAAAAAAGGCATAGGAATGAAGGCTGGATGGATCGTTTAGATAGGTTTCCAGTTCCGGAACCAGATCTTTCTGGCTTCTGTATACAAAGGCAGTGATACATTTTCTGATCAAAGCGTTTGCCTGTTTTTTCTTTTCTTCCTCAAAACAAAAGGAGTATCCTTCTTTTTTGTGTTCATAGAAGCGGATGACTGCTTCAAAATCCTCATTTCGGATCGTTTTGTTTCCCTGTTCCATTTTTGAGTACGTGCTGATTGAAATATAGAGAGAGTCGGCAATTTCGGACTGCCCGATATAAAACTCATCGCGCAGGTATTTCATGTAGGAGGAGCAAAATAGATTGTTCATAACAATACAATAAAAGAATTTTGCTCATATGACAATATGCTGCAGATAAAATAATTAAGCACAAATTGTGATAAGAATCAAGATGCATAATTTTCGAAAATATACCATATTTTAGAGGCATCGGCACTTTCTGTGGGTTGACCGAGTCCTCCCACTCCCATTTTTCGT
>ERZ778513.112-NODE-112-length-72296-cov-18.675807_pt1 | contig 72296 bp, 57 predicted proteins | sample MGYA00510345_ERZ778513 | MGnify/ENA primary metagenome ERZ778513 (study PRJEB29527, sample SAMN07138966) | mouse gut metagenome | material: feces | host: mouse | place: China:Nanjing | collected 2016-01-25 ... | reverse complement strand
AATTTAATCATAATTTGACTCTTTTATGAGTCAACTTTTTTCAGGGCAAGACAATAGTCTGACGGGAAAATAACACGTCGCGCGCCGAATGGAACCATAACCGCTTGCGCATTGCACTATTTTTTGTATCTTTGCGGAAACCAACGGCTCACGGCACTCTGCACTATCACCTGACGGGTGCCGGAAGCCCTTATTTCTAACCAATATCGATATATTTTGGACGTAGACCCTTTACCTGCTACTGAAATCACAAGCGGCATTCTGGCAGAAATCACAAGTTTCGGCGCGGCGCAGGCAGTAGCGCTCGCATTCGGCATACTTTGCCTGTTTGTGTCAGGCTTTGTATCAGGCAGTGAAATAGCTTTTTTCTCGCTCGACCCCGATGACGAGCGACTTGACGACGACCGCTCCGGCGACCGCATACGCAATGTCATCGAACAGCCCGAACGTCTTCTCGCGACAATACTCATAGCCAACAATCTTGTCAATGTCACCATCGTGGTGTTGTGCAACTTTGCCCTCGGGCCGGTGTTTTCCGGCATGTCGGCGGTGTTGAGTTTCGTGCTTCAGACAGTCATCCTGACCTTCCTCATTCTTCTTTTCGGCGAGATTTTTCCGAAACTGCTTGCCAAGCAGAATCCTCTGGCATGGGCAAAAAGGTCAATCGGCGGCGTGACATTCCTCATGCGGCTCTTCCACTCACTGTCATCGATACTTGTCAAAAGCTCCGGCATCGTCAACCGTGTCGTGACAAAGAAGCATGACAATATATCGACCGACGAGCTTGAAAAAGCCCTCGAGATCACCGACATGAAAAATGGTGCCGACCGTGAGATGCTCAAAGAGATACTGCGCTTCGGCGACACCACTGCATCGGAAGTCATGACTCCGCGCGTCGACATCACCGACCTCGACATCGCCTGGAACTTCGACAAAGTGATGGAGGTGGTGCTCCAGTCAGGCTATGCCCGTCTGCCGGTGTGCGAGACCACGCAAGACAATATACGCGGTGTGCTCTACGCCCGCGACCTTCTGCCATATATCGGCAAAGAGAGCAAGGATTTCAGGTGGCAGAACCTCGTGCGCAAGCCTTACTTCGTGCCGGAGTCGCGCACTATCGACGATCTGCTTGAGGATTTCCGCAAGATGAAGATACATCTTGCCATCGTGATTGACGAATTTGGCGGAACGCAAGGCATCGTGACTCTCGAGGATGTGCTTGAAGAAATCGTAGGCGATATCAACGACGAATATGACGAGGAGGAAAAGACCTACAAGCGTCTGCCCGACGATACATATATATTTGAAGGACGCACCCTGCTCAACGACTTTTTCCGCATTACAGGACTCGACGAGGAAGATTATGCCGACATCACAGAAGACTGCGAGACCCTGGCAGGCATGCTCCTTGCCATCAAAGGCGATTTCCCCAAGGAAAAGGAGCCGCTTGTCTACGGCCGGTGCCGCTTCCTTATCCTTGACATCGAGCATCACCGCATCACCAATGTGCGTGTGAAGGTGATGAACGAGGTGCAGACCGCCTGATAAAAAGATAAACGGCTGATTTCCATGCTCCGCGCGAAACAACTTCTATTCATCACGGTGCTTGCCTGCCTGCTCTCCGGCTGCACAGGCACATCCGCTCCCGACACAGTCGCGGTGCCGCGTCGCCACGCCTACCCCCGCATCGAGCTGCCTGACTCGGCATTCACCGAAGTCAGTGCCGGCGCAGGAAATCTGACTATAGGCATCAGCAAAGCCTCCACTATAGCGTTGCGCGGTTCCGGCAAAGGAAACTCCGGATTTATCGATGTGGCCTATCCGGGGTTCAACTCCTCGATATATTTCACCGTGACACCTGTCACCCCGGCCACAGCCGGCGAAGTGATTGACAACCGCGTCGAGCGCATGGGGCTCAATCTCGGAGGCGCCGAGGCCGAGCTGCTTGAATTTGACACTCCGGCCGGATTTGAGTGCAAAGTGCTTGTGAGCCGTGGTGAGATATCCACTCCGGTGCAGTTCATCGCCACTGACGGCGCTTCTCTTGTGGTAAGCGGCGCCGCATTTGTCAGGGATGCCTCCCCCTCAGCCGCCGACTCGATAGCGCCGGTTGTGGGCATGCTCCGCCGCGACATTATCCATGCACTCTCAACCATGCACCGATGAGTATCCGCACATTTGACACCGACGGCATTTATATCCTTATCGGAGATTACTGCGACATCGGCCGCACGACCATTTCCGACAGCCAGCTCGCCGATATCAACAGCCTTTCTGCTGACAAAAAGCGACGAGAGCGTGAATTGACCTATACACTCATCAACCGCGCGGCCGGCATTTATACCCGCCGCTTCGGTTTTCTTGCCGGAGCAACGCTGGGACATCATGCCAACGGTGCGCCGTTTCTGAATACCGATCGAAAAATCAATATCTCAATCTCGCATTGCCGCAGCGGAGCATGCATAGCGCTTAGCGATGTCAGTCAAAATTTCGGCATTGACATTGAGGACAGCAGTGACAAACTTGCGCGCGTTAAAAGCAAATTCATCAGCGAATGCGAGGAAAAGATTATAGATTCCGACATGCTGCTGTGGGCATGGACCATAAAGGAGGCGGTCTACAAAGCCGCCGGCACACCGGGACTCTCACTGCGCGACGGCATCACAATCGAGCCCGTAATGCAGTCGCGGCCGGAAATCGCCACAGGGTTTTCGCTAATGGCAAATGCCATGGCTGCCGGAAATATCTACCGATGTCTGTCGCTGTCCGAACCGAACCGCTGCATCACCATTTCCGTTATGTAGACAACAGCCAATCGGCAGGAATGCTATAAAATGATACGCATTTACTAAATTTACCTAAAATATGGATATTTGTCGCAATTTTATTTAAAATAATGACATTTATAAAGAAAAAATGTTGTATTTTTGCAAAATACTATTTGGTTCAAACAAAACAATCACCTGAATGCGCAATTTTTCACTATCGCTTATACTGGTAATGTTTGTCGCACTGTTTACGACTTCGTGTGACGACGATGACTACTATTGCAGTCCGATTGAAGGAAACTGGGAGATTGTCGACCCGCCGAATGTCGATTACAACGAGTACAGTTTCTTCCACGACGGTACCGGTGCCTACTATATTGAGGATTACTACGGAAATTCCACATATCATTTCACCTGGCAGATCTATGGCGACAGCCTCTATGTATATTTCAATACAGGCGAAACATGGAGTTTCAGATGGTACATCAGCAACGGATACCTCTATCTCTATCGCAACGGTGCGGCTGTCCCGCTTATATATGCGCCATTCTGACCAACGATGGAATATCTGTCCGTATAACGGTTATTAATAATACAGACGCGGCAGGCTTGCCGCCAAACATAAATTAACAAACAAGGTAAAAAGATTATGTCAAACAATTTGAAAGAAGCGGCTTTGGATTATCACCGCTATCCGCGTCCCGGCAAAACTGAAGTAGTGCCCACAAAGCCCTACTCGTCGCAACACGACCTCGCTCTGGCCTATTCGCCCGGCGTGGCGTTCCCGTGTCTGGAAATCGAGCAGCATCCGCAGGACGCCTACGAATACACCAACAAAGGAAATCTCGTGGCCGTGATATCCAACGGCACCGCAGTGCTCGGTCTCGGTGATATCGGTGCCCTTGCAGGAAAACCTGTTATGGAAGGCAAAGCGCTCCTCTTCAAGATATTCGCCGGCATCGACTGCTTTGACATCGAAGTCAACGAGAAAGATCCCGAAAAATTCATACAGGTAGTAAAAGCCATAGCACCCACCTTCGGCGGCATAAACCTCGAGGACATCAAAGCGCCCGAATGCTTTGAGATAGAGCGCCGTCTCAAAGAGGAATGCAATATCCCCGTCATGCACGACGACCAGCACGGCACCGCAATCATCTCGGCAGCCGGATTGCTCAACGCCCTCGAACTTCAAGGCAAGAAAATCGGAGACATTCGTCTCGTGGTGAACGGTGCGGGAGCGGCTGCCGTGAGCTGTACACGTCTTTACGTGGCGCTCGGCGTTAACCCCGCCAACATTGTGATGTGTGACTCCAAGGGTGTGATCAACAAGAACCGTCCCAACCTCTCGCCGCAGAAAGCCGAGTTCGCCACCGACCGCGACATCGAGACTCTCGCCGAGGCTATGGTCGGTGCCGACGTGTTCCTCGGTCTGTCGGTAAAAGATGTTGTCACCACAGAGATGTTGCAGTCAATGGCCGAGAAGCCTATCGTGTTTGCCCTTGCAAATCCCGATCCCGAGATTTCATACGACAAGGCTATCGCATCACGTCCCGACCTGATATTTGCCACCGGACGTTCCGACTATCCCAACCAGATAAACAATGTGTTAGGTTTCCCCTACATATTCCGAGGCGCCCTCGACTCCGGAGCCACTCAGATCAACGAAGCGATGAAACTCTCGGCTGTAAGAGCCATCGCAGAGCTTGCCAAACAGCCCGTCCCCTCGGTTGTCAACGCCGCCTACGGCATGACCAACCTCAAATTTGGTGCCGACTATATCCTGCCAAAACCTCTTGACCCGCGTCTGCTCACCACCGTCGCACCCGCAGTGGCCCGTGGCGCGATGGAATCGGGAGTGGCACGCCGTCCAATCACCAACTGGGAGGAATATGACGTCAAGCTGCGTTCGCTCATGGGTGTCGACAACCAGCTCTCACGACGCTTCACCGAAGCCGCCAAGGCCAATCCGAAGCGCGTCATCTTCTCGGAAGGAAACACCGACTCGATGCTGCGAGCCGCCGCCACCGCTCTGCGCATAGGCGTCTGCACCCCCATACTGCTCGGCAACGAGGAGATGATTGAAAAACGCGCCAAACGCCTCGGCATAAGTCTCGACGGAATCGAGATTGTCAATCCGCGTCACGACCGCGAAGCCGACCGCCGTCATGAGTTCGCTCTCAAACTCGCTCAGAAACGCCAGCGCCAGGGTGTAACATATCCCGAAGCTCTGGAAAATATGTTTGACCGCAACTACTTCGGTATGATGATGGTCGAGGAACGTCTGGCCGACGCTATCATCTGCGGCACATACTCGTCAAATCCTCTCCCCGGCGAAATCGCAAAAGAGGTTATCGGCATACGCCCCAGCTACAAGCACTTCGCCTCGCTCCATATCGTCGACACTCAGAAGGGCATCCTCTTCATCGCCGACACTGCCATCAACCAGGCTACCGACGAGGATACCCTCTTCGACATCGCGCGTCTGGCCCGCAACTCGGTGGAATTCTTCTCCCACGACCCCAACATCGCAATGATATCGTTCAGCAACTTCGGCTCAAGCACAATGCCCGAGTCAGTCAAGGTGCACAACGTGGTCGACCGCATGCAGTCAATGTATCCCGAGCTCCCCATCGACGGCGAGATGACTCTCAACTACGCCCTCAATCAGGAACTGCGCGATTCCACATTCCCCTTCTCACGCCTCAAAGGCAAGAAGGTCAACACCCTCGTGTTCCCCAACCTCTCTGCGGCATCGGCAGCTTACCGCATGCTTCTTGAGATGGGCGTGGGCGAGGCCATCGGCCCGATCCAGATGGGATTGAACAAACCGGTTCACTTCATCAACGTCGACACACCCGTGCGCGACATCGTCAACCTCGTGACAATGGCCGTGCTCGACGCCGCCGTGCAGCAGAAACTTGAAGCTGCCACCGCCGTCAAAGTCGACAAATAATTTGGATTGTCTCCGCAAGGAGTGCTATAAAAATATTCAATTAAGACAGTCGTGAAGTCATTTTTTTGATTTCACGACTGTCTAATTAATCGGCGTATGGGTATGATAGTGTACTTCAGAAATTTGTATTTGAGCAATATATCTATTCGGAGTCTTCAGTAGATTTTCTTTTGTCAATGAGCCGCTTCTGCTTACTCTCGAGTCTCTTGATGCTTTCAGGGGTAGGCAGGTTCTCCGGCATGGTTCCGCCAAGCTCCATAATTGTATCTCTGACTTTCTGCCCTACTTCAAAATGTGTTCGATTGGCCGCAGCCTTCCCTTGTATTTTATCACGCCGCAGTTTATCTTCAGTCTGAGTGGCTCGAAAAAGGTTTGCTGCAAGTTCTGTGCTTCCCATGTGGTCCAGTATTCGCTGATTTTCTTTAAGCTTTTTACGCTTATGTATATCATCTTGATCTAATCCTCCATACAAGCCCTTGTATCCGGCATTCTGAAAAATTCCATAATCCTTGTTGGTAAGGACTCCGGACTCTTTTGCAGCACTGGCTAAACGTGTATTGTGCTTTTTCATTTCGCTGCGGAGCATAAGCCTGTGTTCTTCCTCTTCAGAAAAAGGGGTGTCAAGAAGTTTTTCAGCCCTTCGTGTCTGAATTGCAAAATAAGTCTGTGCTTGAGCTACAATTGTTTTTGATGGGTCTGCGTTCTGCACGGCTAGATAACATACATATCTGCTCATAAGCCATGTTTCTACCTCTCTTTCAGCGGTTTTGCCTATCGGAATCATTTCGGTGACTTTAACGAAATGATGATTAGGGTTCTGTCCACTGTTTTTACATGAATCCCAAGCTTTTCTCATGACTTCTAGGAAATTACGGTAGTCGGTATATGTAAGGGCTTTGGCAAGTTCTCTAGATGACCACCATTCATTCCCGTTTTCGTCAGTCCTTTTGATGCTTTCAAAAACCGCCTTCGCCTTTTTGGATAATCTAGTGCTCATATTCAAGCTATAAAATGTGCATTGCTACAATGAAGTTTGCAGCAATGCACTCATAATGTCAATATAATTTCAGATGTTTATTTTTCTTTTTCCGGTGTCTGTTTTGTCTTTGCGGGGCGGGCTTTGCTCGCTTTTTTAGGCTTTGACTCGGTGGTGTCGGCTTTGATTTCCTTTTTTGCACGAGGTTTTTTGGGTGCAGGTTTGGCTTCCGGTTCGGCGACCTTTTCGCGCAGGGCATGCTCCTCGTTGTAGTGCTCTATGTTCAGTCGCATTGAGCTTACTTCCTTGTTGAGGGTCTCGATTTCGCGGGCCTGATTGCGGATTGTGGTGAGAAGTGAGTTGAGCTCCTCGTTTTCGATTGACAGCGGATACTGCTCCTCTACGCGCACTATGAAGTCGGCAAGCACGTTCATATAGTTTGTGAAAGCCTGGTAAGGTGAGTCGTATGGAGAATAGAGCGAATGTATTTCCCCGTCGGCCTGATGCTTTGTCGACATGTAGAAGAAGTGGTCGGAAGCCTGTAGGTAATACCAGTCCTGTTTCAGACGGCGGTCGTCGCACAGTCGCACGCGCTCTGCCACAGAATACAGCTTGTCGAAAGCCTCTTTCTGCAGCTGGTTGCCGAGCCATGCCGAGGTGTCGCGTGCCTCATCGGCCCACGACATCGGGAACGGCACGCCAAGTTCTGCCACTGCCTTGATTTTAGAAACAGCCTCCGAGGGGGTGATGAACTCGATGCCGCGTTCGGCGGCAAACCGTGGCAGCGCTTCGAGAAACTGGAATATGCCGGAATCGCGGTTCTGCAGTTCGCCGAAAGCCTCCATCGTCATGAACAGGTTGAATATCTGCTCCTCGGCCGGAGTGTCGGCTATCCAGCCGATATATTTGTCGGCGGTCAGAGGATATTCGCTCCAGTTCGTATTGGAGAAACGGAATGTGATGTCGTCTGACAGTTTGTCGTTTTTAAGCAACATCTTAAGTTTCGGTGCGGAAGCTGCGGCATATACATAGTTGGGCGATTTCCAGCCGAGTATATGCTTGGCGCCCTCGGTAATCACCCCCTTGTAGCCCATCGCGAGTATCTGCGGGGCAAGGTCGTCGCAATATATGAGCTCGGTGTTGCGCAGCACCTTGGGACGCACGCCAAACAGTTCGTTGACTTTATCGTCGTGTACTTTGACCTGATTGGCAAATTCCTCCGGGTCGGCAAGTGACGACAGCGAGTGGGCGTAAGTCTCGGCCAGAATTTCCACGCAGCCGGTGGCAACGAGTTTTTTGAGCATGTCGAGAAGTTCGGGCACATAGACCTCGATCTGTTCCAGCGCGACTCCCGACACAGATATAGCGCACTTGAACTTGCGCCCGCTTGCCTCGATCATGCGCAGAAGAGACTCGGCGGCGGGGATATATGATTTGTGGGCTATGCGTGTGATGATGTCATCGTTGGCGAAGTCATCGTAATAATAGTGGTCGTTGCCGATGTCGAAGAAACGATAACGTTTCAGGCGGAACGGCTGATGTATCTGGAAGTAGAAGCAGATAGCTTTCATGTCTTTATTGTTGTTGGTTGGTTGGTGTTAGTAATAAAGTTTTTAAGGTCGGTAATGACCGTTTTAATAGGGGACAGGTCAGGCTTTGCCGAGCACCTTGTTATAGATGTCGATGACTTTGCGTCCGGCCTTGTCCCATGTGATCTGTGCCACCTCGGCCATGCCGTCCTCGCGAAGCTGGTTATACATCGCCGGATAGTTGCATATCGAATACACGGCATCGGCCATGGCGTCGACGTCCCAATAGTCGGTCTTGATTACGTTGTGGAGTATCTCCGCGCAGCCCGATTGCTTCGATATGATTGACGGGACGCCCATCTGCATCGCTTCGAGAGGAGATATGCCGAATGGCTCCGACACTGACGGCATCATGTAGACATCCGATGCTTTCAGCATCTGATACACCTCCTTGCCCTTCTGGAAGCCCGGGAAATGGAAGCGGTCGGCAATACCCCGGCGGGCGGCCAGATCAATCATCTTGTCCATCATATCGCCCGACCCGGCCATCACGAAGCGCACGTTGTGGTCGAGCTTCAGCACTTTAGCCGCGGTCTCAACGAAATATTCAGGGCCTTTCTGCATTGTGATACGTCCCAGGAATGTCACGACCTTCTCCTTCGGTCTGTTGACCTCGACGTTGAGGAGGTCTTCGCTCAGAGGCACCACGGCGTTGTGCACCGTAGTCACTTTGGCCGGATCGATGCCGTATTTGTCGATTACAGTGCGGCGTGTCAGCTCCGACACGGTGATTATGTGGTCGGCCTGAAGCATGCCGTCACGCTCGATGCCAAACACCGTCGGGTTTACATTGCCACGCGAACGGTCGTAGTCGGTGGCATGAACGTGTATCACCAGCGGCTTTCCTGTCACCTGCTTGGCGTGTATGCCAGCGGGATATGTCAGCCAGTCGTGGGAATGTATGATGTCAAACTCTTCGGCACGGGCCACAACGCCGGCCATTATGGAGTAATTGTTGATCTCCTCAAGGAGATTGTCGGGATAACGGCCTGAGAATTCGATGCATCCCAGGTCATTGGTGCGCATATAGTTGAAGTCGGCGTATATTTTGTCGCGCAGACGGAAATACTCGTCTGGATCCATTACTTTGCCTATGCGGCTTTCGACATAGTCGCGGCTTACATCGCGCCATGCCACCGGCACCTGCGACGCGCCTATTATCTTTGCAAAACTCTTGTCCTCGTCGCCGTAGGGCTTCGGTATGACGAATGTTATATCCATGTCGCCACACTCCCACATGCCTTTGGTGAGTCCGTAGCTTGCCGTGCCCAGGCCTCCTAAAATGTGAGGGGGGAATTCCCACCCGAACATTAATGCTTTCATGATTTATATTTATGTTAAGTGGGTTATTGTCAGGCATTCAGTCGTTTAAGGGTGCGAAGCGTGCGGAGCACCTCGGCCACGTTGGTGGCATGCGATATGGCGCCGCGTCCGTCGTAGGGAGGATTGCCGTCATAGAGTTGCGAGAGCGAACCGATGCAGCCGTTGGTCATCTCGTCCTCGAATCCGATGAGCATACGGTCGATATATGACACTCCGCTCATGCCGAACACGCGCAGGTAGGCATCGGCATAGAAACCCATGAGCCATGGCCGGGCGGGGCCGTTGTGCAGTGTGAGTTCGCGCTCGTAGGGATTGCCCACGTAAGTAGGGCGGTAGCCGTAGCTGCGGGGCGAGAGTGTGCGCAGCCCTTTGGGGGTCAGCAGCTCGCGCGTAACCACATCAAGCACTCCTTTGCGCTGGCGCCTGTCGAGCGGCGAGTTGTCGAGACCGATGGCGATGGCCATGTTGGGGCGCACCGACGGGTCGGCGAATGTGCCGTTGACGTAGTCGTAGAGATAGCCCGATTCGTTGAGGAATGTGTCGATAAACGGCTGTTTCATCTTCTCGGATACTGCTTTCCAGCGGTCGGCCACGGGGGCAAGCTCCGGCTTGCCCTCAAGCATCTGCACGCCAAACATCAGCGCATTATACCACAATGCGTTGAATTCCACAAGATAGCCCGAGCGCGGTATCACGGGACCACGGTCGGTGGCCGAGTTCATCCACGACACTGCCTTGCGCCGACCGTCGGTGGTCACCATGCCGTTGTCATCGACCTTCAGGTTGTGATAATTGTTGTCAAGTATAAAATCGAGCAGGCGTGTCACCAGAGGCGCATATCGTTCGGCGGCCTCGGCCATCGACACATTTTTGGCATACTGCTGCACAGTCCATACTGACCACAGCGGTATGTCGGGCATATCTATTCCGTGGATTTTGACCGAAGGCTGGCCGGTGTTCATGTAGTGGGTGAGCTCATGAGCCATCGTGTCCATTATCTCCTCGAAATCCTTGCGGTGGTCTATTGCAAGCGTGTTGCCCGGCAGCGACATCAGTGTGTTGCGGGCGATGATTGTGCCCCACGGATACCCCGAAAGCATGTAATGGCGGTCGCCGTCCTTGTAGTAGAACTGTTTTGCGGCGTTTTTCAGACAGTTGAAAAACGATGTGCGGCGTGTGCGTGACGCAAGTTCCTTCTCATATAAGGCGGCAAGCTGACGCGGATTGGCTTCTGACGTGCCTGCTGAGAATATGATTGATTCCCCTTTCTTTATATTTATCTGGAAATATCCGGGCACATAAAGATCCTCGCAATAGGGCACGCCACGTTCGAGGTCTTTTACATACTCTATGCCGTTATACCAGTTGGCGTCGTCGGCCCACTGCGGTTTTCTTGACAGCTGCATATAGAGCGTGGGATAACCGCGGTAGAGTGTGCAGCTGACGCCGTTGTTCACCGGGGTCATCGTGCCGTCAATGCTGCCGTTGGCGACGCAAAGCTCGTTGGCCTCGCGGAAAGCGAGAAACGGTCGGAACTGCAGCGTCGTCGGCGAGTGGGCGTCGACCAGAGTGTAGCGTATCAATATTCGGTTTTCTTCCGAAATAAACACCATCTCTTTCGTGAGGATAACTCCGCCTACGCGGTAGGTGGTACGCGGCACTATCTCGCAGTCAAATTCGCGGATATACTTGTGCCCGTTGGGACTGTAGACACCGCCGCGATAGCGGTGCAGACCAAGGTTGAACGGCGCTCCGTGCTGTATCACGGTCTCGTCGAGCGATGACAACAGCACGTGGGGGCTATACTCCTCGCGGCCGGGCATCGGAATGACGAGCAGACCGTGTTGCTTGCGGGTGTTGCAGCCCACCACCGTAGAGCAATGGTAAGCTCCCGCCCGGTTGGTGCGCAGCATCTCCTTGCGAAGCGACTGCTCAAGATTAATCATCAGGTTTTTGTCAAATTTGAGATAACTCATAGGATTTATGTAGTTGGAAGTAGTTAGTTTGTCGGTAGTGTAGGCGGAAGGCTTTTTCGGTATGCCGTCCGGAGTTTTCATGGCGGATTATTAATTCAACGAAAATAAGTAAAAATTGATTACCAAACAAAGGTTTTTTTTAAAATTATTTAAAAACTTTAGCCTCGGTTTCAAAAATGATATATTAATACACGTTTTTGATAATAAACGCGGAGCATCCGTCATTTCGGACGCTCCGCGTTAAATGTTTATGGGATTTATTCAATACTTCACTTCGAGGTCGACGTCAGTGTCTTGGTAGTCGATGTGTGGCTCTGGATCGCTTACAATAAGCGCGGCTATGACCACAGCGGCCGCCAATACTATCAACACAAGATTGCGCCTGCGAATTTTTATGCTGCCCATGACGTCATTAGTTCTGAAGTTTGAAACTGATTGGCAGGGTATACCATACGTTGACGGGCTGGCCGTTCATCCTGCCCGGGATAAACTTCGGCAATGTCTTGACAATACGCACTGCTTCTTTGTCAAGGTCGGGATCTTTTCCGCGAACCACCTTGACTTCGCCGATGCTGCCGTCACGTTTCACCACAAACTGCACCACAACCCGGCCCTGCAAATTGTTTTCAATTGCTGTTTCAGGATACTTGATGTGGTCGCTGAGGTATTTGAGAAGTGCGCTTTCGCCGCCGGGAAACTGAGGCATTGTCTCTGCAGAGGTAAATACCTTATCCTCTACGGGGTCAGGCTTTTTATCTTCGGTGATGACTTCGTTCTTATGTTCACGGACGAGTTTAATGTCTTCCGTGCCCCGGTCGAACTCTGTCGCGCCGAGTGCGGTTGAGCTATTCCCGGCATCATCGGCTGATTTCACCTCTTCAGCTTCAACAATTGCCTCCTCGGGCTGAGTGTCATCCACAATGGTGACCTCGGTGATATACTCCTCGGGATTGTCAAATTCTACCGGCAACTCATCTCCGCTTGCCTCAATCAAAGCTAATTCCTCGGCGAATCTGGCAGCCTCCTCTTCACGCTTTTCAAAGTCGCTCTTCTTCGTAAAATAAAGAACAGCCCCGACAGCAGCCGCTGCCGCAACGGCCACTACAGGCCAGAGCCACGGTTTGCGGCCGTTGTGGCCGGGCTGTGGTTCGGTCTGCGGTGGTGTCGGTGGCTGTTGCGGCTTCTGTGGCTGTTGTCGGGTCGGTATCATGTCGTTTATAAATTATAATGTGTTAACCGAGACGGTCTACTTCGAGGTCGCCGTCGATAATCTCTTCCCACGGCAGACCCTGCACGGGAAGCTGCTCCATAAACGGATCGGGATCAAACTCCTCTACGTTATGCACGCCGGGCTTTACCCATTTGCCGGTGAGGAACATCATTGCGCCTATCATGGCGGGCACACCGGTGGTGTAGCTTACAGCCTGCATGCCGGTCTCGCGGTAAGCGGCCTCGTGCGAGCAGTTGTTGAAGATATAATATTTCAGCTCTTTGCCCTCTTTGTCAAGGCCGGAGATACGGCAGCCGATTGATGTCTCGCCGTGATAGTTCTCGCCGAGATCCTGCGGATTGGGAAGCACTGCCTTGAGGAACTGCAGAGGCACGATTTTAACGCCGTTGTATTCAACTTCGTCGATGCGCGCCATGCCGATGTTCTGTATAACGCGGAGATGCGTCAGATATTCCTGGCCGAATGTCATCCAGAAGCGCGCGCGCTTGATGGTCGGGAAATTGAGCACAAGCGACTCAAGCTCCTCATGATAGAGAAGATAAGAATCGCGTTGGCCTATGCGCGGATAGGTCAGTTGACCGTGTATTTCCAACGGACCGGTGGTAACCCACTTGCCGTCCTGCCAGTAACGTCCGTTCTGAGTGATTTCGCGGATGTTGATTTCGGGGTTGAAGTTGGTGGCGAAAGCCTTGCCGTGGTCGCCGGCATTGCAGTCTACGATGTCGAGATACTGCATCTCCGAGAAATAATGCTTGGCGGCGTAGGCTGTGAATATCGCCGACACTCCTGGGTCGAACCCGCAGCCGAGTATTGCGGTCAGACCGGCTTTCTCGAAGCGCTCGCGATAGGCCCACTGCCATGAATATTCGAAGTGAGCCTCGTCTTTGGGCTCGTAGTTGGCGGTGTCAAGATAGTTGACGCCGCATTTGAGGCAAGCCTCCATGATTGTGAGATCCTGATAGGGGAGCGCCACATTGATTACGATATCTGGCTTGTGGCGGTTGAAAAGCTCGCAGAGCTGCTCTACGGAGTCGGCATCAACAGAGTCAGTGACAATATTGTCCTTGCCGATGGCGGCGGCGATGGCGTCGCATTTGCTTTCGGTGCGTGATGCGAGCACTATTTCGTTGAATACGTCGGAGTTTTGCGCACATTTGTGTGCTACTACCGTGCCCACTCCGCCTGCACCTATGATGAGTACTTTTGACATGTTTTTGTTGTTTTGTTTTGTTGTTTTAATATCAGACGTTGCCGTCGCCGGCATATACCGTGCTGTTTACTTAAGGCTCCATTCGAAGCCGTCCTTGGTGTCTTTGACGTTGAAGCCTATTTGGGCGAGACCATCGCGTATGGCATCGGATGTTGCCCAGTCTTTTTTTGCCTTGGCCTGCGCGCGCAGGTCGAGAAGCAGGTCGACAGCATCCTCAAACGGTTTCAGCGCGCTCTTGTCGCCACCTTCGACCACGTCGTCGCTCACGCCGAGTATATCGAAGAGGAATGTGTCAAACAATCGGCGCAGAGCCTCGATGTCGTCGGCCGTAGCCTTTGCATGGCCGTCGTTCACACGGTTTACTATCGAGCACGCCTCGAAGAGATGCGCGAGCACTATCGGAGTGTTGAGGTCGTCGTCAAGCGCCTCGTAGCATTTTGACTCGAGCGCGCTGATGTCGGCCGACACGTCGCTTGACTCCGAAGCCTTCAGGTCGGCGATGCGGCGATAGCCTTCGAGCATTCGCTTGAGTGCCTTCTCGGCCGCCTGCAGAGCGTCGTTGGAGAAATCGATAGTCGAGCGGTATTGCGCCTGCAGCATGAAGAAACGTATCGTCATCGGCGAGTAGGGCTGAGAGAGCAACGGGTGAGTGCCGCAGAAAAACTCATCGAGCGTGATGAAGTTGCCGAGCGACTTGCCCATCTTCTGTCCGCCGATGGTTATCATGTTGTTGTGCATCCAGTAGCGCACGGCATCATGTCCGTTGTGAGCCACCGACTGCGCTATCTCGCACTCGTGGTGGGGAAACTTCAGATCCATTCCGCCGCCGTGTATGTCAAACTGCTCGCCCAGATATTTCTCTCCCATGGTCGAGCATTCGAGATGCCATCCGGGAAAACCTTCGCTCCAGGGCGACAGCCAGTGCATGATATGCTCCGGCGCAGCCTTTTTCCACAGCGCGAAGTCGGCGGGATTGCGCTTCTCGCTCTGTCCGTCGAGGACCCGGGTTTCGGAAAGAAGTTCGTCGATGTTGCGTCCCGAAAGTTTGCCGTAGTTATGGTCGGCGTTATATTTGGGCACATCGAAATATACCGAACCGTTGCTTTCGTAGGCATATCCGCTTTCAAGTATCTTCTTGATATACTCGATCTGTTCGATGATATGTCCGGAGGCATGCGGCTCGATTGACGGAGGCAGCACGTTGAGCCTCGACATCGCCTGGTGATAGCGGTTGAGATAATGCTGCACCACCTCCATCGGCTCGAGCTGCTCTATACGTGCTTTCTTGGCAATCTTGTCCTCGCCTTCGTCGGCGTCATGCTCCAGGTGGCCCACATCGGTGATGTTGCGCACGTAGCGCACTTTGTAGCCCAGATGATTAAGATAGCGGAACAGTACGTCGAACGTGACGGCCGGACGCGCGTGTCCCAGATGTCCGTCGCCATATACTGTCGGTCCGCACACATACATGCCGACGCGTTCGGGATGTATCGGACGGAAAAGCTCCTTGCGTCGCGACAGTGAGTTGTAGATGGTCAGATTATTCTCTTTTATCATTGTTCAAAACATTATTTGGTGAGGATATTGCTGCGTTGCAACACCCGTCGTCAATGACTGCATGTCGCGCAGATTACTCGTAACCCCTTACGCCGCGCCGGGCGAGGCATAAGGGGAAAGATGTCATAAAGCGGAATGTCCCGCGAAAGCCTCGCGATATCCTCTTTTGTTGCGGAATTTATGCCATGAAGGGGTTGGGGATGCCGCCGTCGTTGCCGTTGGCATTGTTGACGGGGTGTTTCTGGGTGATTTCACCGAAAGTCTTTTCATATTTCTGCACGTTGTCACGGATTGCGAAGAGCAGATTTTTCATATTTTCGGGAGTCATGATGATACGGCTCTGCACGCGTGCCTGGGGTGCGTTGGGTGTCACAGCGATGAAGTCAAGATAGAATTCACCTGCCGAGTGTGAAATAACCGCGAGGTTTGAGTAATGGCCGGCGGCCACTTCGGGTGTAAGCTCGATTTTTATCTCTTTTTTGTTGTTTTCGTTTGCCATTTTTCAGTATGAATTTATAGGTTGATACTAATTGAAATGCTGTATTGCCACAGCATTTTTTGATTTTACAAATATACAAATTTTTGACGATATACATCCTCCGCTGCGAAAATAATGCTTCTGTGCGTGGCATTTTACAATAATTCACATATCAGTTATATGCCGGCGTCGTGATATCACGTTTTGCGGAATTCCGACGGCGACATCCCTGTCAGATGCTTGAAATATTTGCCGAATGCCGACTGGTTGTGAAAATTAAGGTCGTAGGCAATCTGCTGTATGTTGCGTCCGGAGTAGCGCAGAAGGTTCTTCGCCTCAAGTATCACGAAATGGTCAATCCATTCGGTGGCGGTGCGTCCGGTGGCCTCTTTTATGATGAGCGACAGATACTTGGCTGATATAAACAGCTTATCGGCATAATGGCCCACCGACCTGTGCTGCCTGAAGTCCTGCTGCAGGTGCGACATGAAATCTCTCACATAATAGCTTCGGCGTCCCGAACCGCTCTGTGCCGCTGTGGCTTCCTCGCTGACATCTGGCTGATGTGTGTGGGCAAAAGCCATTATCTGGTATATCATGGCTCCCACCAGTGACCGTGACACATTGCGGGTGTAGACCGATCTTTCACGGTTGGTGGCGACATTGAGTTCGAGAAGAGAGAAATATCCTTCAAAAAGCCGGCGTCTCTCATCATCAAGTTCTATGACAGGCGACGCGTCAAACCTGATGTCCCTGTAATTGAGTGTGTTGCTGTCGAGACTGAATTGTTTTAGAAACTCTATTGGCAGAAAGAGTGCGTATCCTTCCATAGTGACTGACGAAGAGCCTGCTATCTCGACCAGGTCGTTAGGCGACAGCACCATTAGACTGCCCACGCATAATCTCACTGTCTTGAAGTTTATCGTGACCTCGGCCTCGCCTGCAGTGCACATAAACACTGAAACTCCGTCTACCTTTATGGCTTCGGGCAGTGTCCTGTCGCTATTGCCTGCAACGAAGCGCCCGAGAAAATAGTCTCTATCCGTAAAGTTTTCCTGAGCGGCCATATTGGCACATTTGGCAAGCTCTGCAAGTTTTATTACTTGTGACATATAAGTGACTTATATAAACAATTGGCATTATCGGCACAAATTTAGCCAATAATGCCAATTGTTTATAATTATTTCATTTTTTTAACCTTGCTCGTTATCCGCACGAGAGCCGTGACTGCCGCCGGTTGTCAAGAGCTATACCGGCAAATGACACCAGACCGCACACTATCGTCACAAGCATCTGCGCTCCAAGCACCAGTGTCGCGAATGAATAGCTCTGGGCGCCGGTTAGTATGCCGGGCATAAAGCACTGTATGCCGAAGCCGAGTGCCACCTGATACGGGCCGATACCTCCGTTGGAGGGGACGGCCATTGACAATGAGCCGAGCACGAACGCTACCAGTGCGATAAGCGAACCGTGCAGCTCCATATATTCGCGCGTAGGGGCAAAAGCCTGAAAGCAGAGTATCATCTGCAGCAGATATGTGCCCCACAGCAGCAACGTAAGAAGCAGCCAGAACCATGCCTTGCGGATATGGAAGATTGAGGTAAACCCGCCAAGCAGTCTGTCAAACTGTTTTTTGAGTTTTACAACCCATCCGCGGCTGCGGTTCAAGCGGAAAAAAAGCCAGACAACTGCGATAAATGCCGCCGCCATGATATATGTCAGCGGTGATGACACGATGCCCGACAGACTGTCGAACATAGCCGGATACTCCTCCACAAACGAGTCTACAGCGCTTCCGGCCCAGATAATCGTGGCAAGAAGCATCAGAAGCACGGTTACCGTGTCGGCGAGACGCTCTGACACCATCGAACCGAGCACAGATGCGAAGTTTGCGTGCTGACGCCGTGCGATATACTCGCATCGCCACAGCTCGCCAAGACGCGGAAACACCAGATTGACGGCGTATGTGCCCGCGATGCTGTAACACATTATGCGGGCAGGTGGATTGACCTCCATCGCGCGCAGCTGTATTCGCCAGCGCATGGCTCTGATCCAGAACGACACAGCGCCTAAGGCCATCGACAGCAAAATCCAGGAGAAATCACATTCGCTAACGATAAACCGGTACATCTCGCCAAGATTGATGTCGCGGAAAAGCACGTAGCACAATCCTGCGCTGAGAAGTGTCGGCAGACCATATTTCACGAATTTGCCAAGCATGCTCCTGATATTTGATTTCGAGGCCATCTGTGGTTATGTTATATTCGCGGTTGTTATTTGGTGATGACGAGATCGGCTACTGTCGTGATGTTCCACTTCACTTTCACTGTAACGGTGCGTGAGGCGGCGTTGTAGGCGAATGCGGCTTTCTTGCCGTTGAATGTCACCGATGCCGGACGCGAGCCGATATTGAATACCTCAAACGTGATATTCTTTACCACTGTCGGGTTTGTGTAATCCTGTGAGCCGTTCTCGGCCGCGAGGCGCACGCTGACAGTCTTGTCGGCGGCATCGGCCTCGAAACGCAGCAGCGTGTAGCGCCCTTCGGCGATTGTAGTCGGTGTCGACATGTCGTCCTCGAAGATATAACCGTCTGATTTTCCCTCTACAGGATAATAGCGCACGGTGTAGTTGTCGGTGCGGTAGTCGCCGACATTCTTCATCGGATATGAGGCTCGGGCTATCAGGGCTCCTGCGCGCGCAAACATCGGGAGCACTTCAAGAGGCGCGGCATACGATATCGTCTGACCGCCTTGATACACCTCCGACGGATTTGCCATATCAACCCACTGCCCGTCAGGGAAGGTTATTTCACGCTCTGTGGCCCCCTGCGTAAGCACCGGAGCGACAAGCACGTCGCGTCCCCACAGATACTCGTCGGTGATGCCGTCGAGAGAGGTGTCGGCCGAATTGTAATAGTTGAGCGGACGCACCAGCGGCTGCCCTTCCGACGCATTCTCGAATGCCAGTGTATAGTTGTAGGGAAGCCATGCATAGCGCTCTTTGATGAGCGGCATGATGATATGCTGCTGTTCGGGATATTTGTAAGGCTCGGCCACGCGGGTGGAGTGCGTGCGCAATATGGGTGAGAATGTGCCGAGCTGGAGCCAGCGCACATACAGTTCGGGGTCGACGGGGTTGTTGGGGTCGACGGCAAATCCGCCCACGTCATGGCTCATATAGCCCAGGCCGGAGAGGCCGGAGTTGAGCATGATTGTGACCTGAGGCTGAAGGCCGCCCCACGAGCGCGACACGTCGGTCGACCAGGGGAACACATTGTAGCGCTGCAGGCCAACAGTGCCCCCGCGCATCATTGTCATCAGACGGCGGTCGGGATACTGCTCCTTAAACATGTCATAGATGATTTTCGACCAGTCGTTGCCGTAAAGGTTGTGATACTGACGGGCCTTGAGGCCGTTGTAGTGCCAGAGCGAGTCGGGGTGTACCTCCGGTTCGCCAAGGTCGCCCCACCATCCGGTCACACCCATTTCGGTGAGCTGATGATAGCGCTCGGCGAGCCAGTTGCGGGTGTCGGGATTGCTGACGTCAAACATTCCGCCCTCGCCGACCCATATCTTCACTTCGCCGGGGTTGCCGAGAGAGTCGCGCACGAACATTCCTTTGGGCGCGAGCTCGTTATAGTTGTCGATGGCGCGGCCGTTGCGCAGAACGTAGGGCTGCGAGATAGTGACGAGGCTGACCCCTTTCTTCTTCAGGTCTGACAGCATCTTGACATGGTTGGGCCATTGCTCTTTATCCCATTCCAGACGACCCATATCCTCCTCTTTGCCATACCAGTAAAGGTCGAGCACAATGCCGTCGACCGGATAGCCGGCGCGTTTAAGCGAGTCGATTACACCGCGTGTCTCGGCTTCCGTGCGGTAGCCGTATTTCGACGTGATGTAGCCGAGCGACCACAGCGGGGGCAGCTCCTGGCGACCGGTAAGCAATGTCAGTTTTGAAACCACGTTGTCAATACGGGCCTGACGGTCGTCGCCCGTGACGCCGCTTATGAAGTAATATGACACAGGCTTGTTTGCCTCCGTAGTGTAAGTCAGCGGATTTGATGTGGTGAGTGTGGCGGCGGCGTAGTCGTCAAACACTATCGCATATCCTTTCGACGATATCAGCAGAGGCATCGTGATATTCATCTGCTTTATGCGATCTTCGCCGGCTGTGTAGCCATAATTCTGGCGGTTGAACATCACAAGCGTGTCGGCGGCGAGATTGAGCGAATATCCGCGTTCTCCGGCTCCGTAAAACGATTCGTTGCCCGGAGTCAGGAGGCTCAAGCTCTCCTTGCCCCCTGAGCTGAGGCGCACGCCGTTGTCGGCTATGACGACACCGCCGGGAGCTGCTATTGTGACAGCTCCGTCTGCCTTGTCGACAGAAACAACGATGCCACCTCCGGTAGTGAGCACTTCCGCGCCCGCAGTCTCAAGACTCTTTGTCGCGGCATTCCGTTTCACCGGCAGAAGTGTCTGTGACTGCGGTGTCTCAACACCTGCGGGTGTGTTGGCTACTCGTATTATATTTTCAGTCAAAGCGGTCACAGTGACATGGCGCGGAGCGTCTCCGCGGGTTTCGACACTGATCTGACCGTTGTCGGCTTTTGCTGACGCCACTGACGCCACTGCCAGTGTAAAGATAAGAAATGTAAGACGACCCATAGATTTAAGTATGCGCCAAATACTCGGCGCCGTAATAAAATTTTTTTAATTAAAACAACATCGCGAATGTAGGCAATAACTTGCAATTATCCAAATTTCACCCGAATATATATAAAGAAGCGATATACCGCCCCGGCCTGCGGACTGGCATTATGGCAGATGTTTGTCCTTGGACCGGGCGACGGTATATCGCGTCACTGAATTATTGTGCGTGGTGTCTTTATCTCACCATGAGCTTGCGGGTGGTGCCGTCGCTGTAGACAACGATGTTCATGCCTTTGCGCGGGCTGTCGGAAGCGATGCCCTGGAGGTTGTAGTAAGCCACTACCTCTGCGTCGGCACCATCGGTCACGCTGTCGATGCCCGAAGTGTTGATTGACACCGGAATGCGTACTTCAGGAATTGCGCCGAAATATGTCTTGTGGGCGATGGCAGTGAAGTTGGGCGAGCGGCCGTTGAAGCGGTCGATGGTGCGATGGTTGCCGATCGGGTCGCCGTAACCGTTGACCTGAATAACGCCTTCGTCAAGAATGAATTCCGGATTTGCCTCCGCGTCATAATCTTCAGGAATATTGAATGTCACGGCCTGTGCTTTGGCTGCCGAACCGAATGTATACTGGTTGGCGCTGAGTATCAGTGATGTGCCGTTGGGATTGCCGTTGTAGGTGACGTAGGCCGACATGTTGTAGATGCCGGCGAGCTTGTTGGCCGGATGGAAGAGTCCCGAATACTGCACTATGACCTTGTCGCCGGGAATGAAATCCGTGGCGCCGGGACGGCTCTCATTCGTGATTTCGCGGTGGCACTCCTTGGCTGTAAGCACCTGATAGACCGATTTGCCTGAGGCATCGGTCAGTCTGACAATCTGACGGCCGTGACGGAGAAGGAGGGTATATGAGCCGTCAGCGTTTGCCGTTACACCCTCGGAGCCGAAGCCGCTGTAGCTGACTGTGCGGCTGCCGATGGCGGGGTAAGCGATGGTGACATCTTCCACACCCTCGGGTGTGAATGTGTAATAGGCGCCCTCCTCGGTGTCGAGATAGTAGAACACATCATGCTCGGCATCGACATTGTTACCTGCCAGCTTGAGCGTATCCTTGTTATATTCCTCGTTGAGCAGCATGTTGGGCTCGATGCCGTCGGCTTCCTCTCCCACCGTCACCACATAGACACCGGTGTTTTCGGGCCAGATGGCGCCCCAGTATTCGCCGCCCAGATAAGCGTTGCGCACTCCGTTCTTTATTGTTGACACGCTGATGGCGTCATACGTCACGAGCACGATTGCCGTGCCGTTGCCCACAGCTTTGATTGTCGACCAGTGTGAGTCGCGGGTGTCGGCGTTGTCGATTTCAATCACGCCGGATGAGGGTTTGCCGTCGAGTCCGACCACCGTATAATGGAAGTCCGGTTCCATGAAATAATTGTTGGTCGAATTGTCGGTAAGCTGCCAGGTGCGCATGGCGTGGGCGTCAAACGTGTCGCCGACATTGAGCTTCAGATGTCCCTGAGCGTTGATGTTGACGAAAATATCTCCGGTCTCATATCCCTTGTTGCTTGCCGGGTCATGGTTGACCTGCGCCGGGTCGTATGACGCATAGTCGGCATCGGTAAACTCGGTGGGAACACCCTGTCCGGCCAGTGTCAGACCGCCGGGTCGCCACGTGCGGAAATTGTATGTCTGCCCCGACGACAGATAATATGTCAGCGAGCGAGTGTCGCCGTTATCTTCGGTCGACTCGGGTGCGACGGTGTTGAAGTCGGCGAAATGCACGGTCTTGTATCCGATGCTCAGTTCGGCATCCGACGGAATTGTCACCGTCTGGTGATAACCCTTGTAGATGGTGGTGTTGAACGTGCGGCCGAAAGTAAGTGTGGCATTCTGGAGCGCGGGGACATAGCCTTCGGCCTCACGCGCCGCGCCCGGTATAAACTCCATATACACGGTGTTGCCGTTGAGCGCAAGCAGGGTGTAACGCTTCGCCGTGGAGCTTTTGCCGAGCGTCACGTCAAGAAGATTTCCCTCGCGGGTCGACACTTTATAGTCTACGGTGTAATCACCCTCTTCGATTGACCACTGTGTGCCGTCCTCGTCTTTGTTCGACACATACAGCGTGTTGGTGAGCACGGCGAGTTCTGAAATCTCTGCCGGGTTGAATTTTATGGTGCCGTTGACAGTAGTGCCGTTGGTGGCGTAGGCGGTGAGCACATAGTCACCTTCGGGGATATCGAAATTGTAGACTCTGCTTGCGGGCTCGCCTGTCTCTACCGGCGTGCCGTCAGCCGTGGCAAGTGTCATTGTGGGCGATGTCGTGTTCATCGTCACTTTTACCGGTGTGGCAGCGGCCGGGATGCATGTGCCCGCTGCAATGAGTGTAATGAGTAAATGTTTTAATTTCATGATTGGTTTTTGTTATCAATAGTTGTTATATATGAATTTCTTGCCGTTGCGGATATAGATGTGGCCGGGCAGGGGAGAGGTCACCGGAATGCCCTGAAGATTATAGATGGTCATATTTTCGTCTGCATTACCGTCGGTCATGTCATCGGAAATGTTGCCGATGCCGCTGAGGCTTTCGGGACGCAGCGCGAGGAAATGCGCCGGATTGATATACAGCTTGTATTTGCCGATGAGGTTTCCGTCGGGTGTCCACTGATATAATGCCCCCGCGGCTGTGTAGTCTCCGGCATCGGTTGCGTAGATGTAGCCGGTGTATGGATTGACAAAAAGTCCATAAGGCATGCTGAATTTCTTGATGTCGTCAAGCACGGTGCCCGGAAAATCCTCTGTCACTCCGTCGCCTCCGCCCGACGCCATCACCGCCTCGGGGTCGATTATCACATAATTGAACGTATAGTCGCCCGTGTAATATGAATAGCGCGAACCGATTGCGTAGAAATGTCCCGATTTATCGGTGCAGTTATAAGTGGCGGCATATTCGAGCGACACGAAACACTCTTCGTCGGGCGCTCCGGCGATTGCGGCGTCACAGTCAAATATGATGGTAGCGGCCTGCACGTCATAATAGTCGCCGGGAGAATTGATGCACAGATATTGGCCGCTCTGCGACATCTTGCCGTAGAGATTGATCTGGCCGGTGTCGACGTTGCGCACCACTGCCATTGTCTCTGCATCTATTACGCTCACCGTTGTCTCATATTCATGCGCTTCCTGAAAGGCATATCCTCCGGTGTTGGCTACAAAAAGATATCCTTTGTAATAGGCTATCCCTTCCGGCTCGTATCCAACCTCTACGGCATCGGTCACCCTGAAATCCGATGTGTCGATTTTGGCTACATAGCCGCCGTTGTCGAAATATTCGTAATCGCCGTCGACAAAACACTCATGTCCGTAAGATGAGATATAGACATAGCGGCCGTCGGTGGCGAGCTTGCGGTTGTTGGGTATATCTTCGGTCGCGGCCACAGCCTTCCCCTCCGGGGTGATGAACTGCACGATGTTCGACCAGTTGACAGCAATCGCTATCAGATTGTCGTTGACCGCGATGATATCATTGGGCGTATCGCCGAGCTTGTAGCCGTTGATGTCGCGAAACCAGCTGTTGCTGATCACTGTGCCATCCTCGAAATACGACACTCGTCCGTTGTCTTGTTGCCATAACCCCTCGTTGAGGATTATCAGGCGTTCCTCGGCTGCATGTAGCGCCGGTGCGGTCATGGCCAAAGCCATGACGGGCAGTAATCTCTTTAATCTCATGATTGTATGATAAAATTGGTTGAATTCAGACGGTAAAGGTCACTGTGACGCGGAAATTGCGCCCCGGCATAGGGTAGCGCGGTATGTGTTCATACTGCACGTCAAGCAGGTCGTTGATTTCAAAGCTGGCAAGCATGCGCCACACCGCGGCCGTGAGTTTCACGTCAACATTGTTATAGGGCCGCAGCATATCCTCCGCGTCGGCATACGACCACATCCGTTTCCCCACGTGCAGATCGGAAACGGTGAGCGACAGCTGCCTCCACCCGGCGATTGCCGTGATGCCGTATGATAGTGTCGGCGAATAGCATATCGGAAGGTCATACGTGTCTGACTCCGGATTGGTACGGTTGATGTCGCGCTGCCATGTCAGCGATGTCAGCAGCGAGAAGTTCCACGCCCCTGTGGCATACCTGCCGGAGGCATTGACATTCAGTCCGCGGCAGCGCGTATGGCCGTAGTTCATCATCGACCACGTGTAGGTGCCCCTCAGAGGCAGACACACTATCCGGTCGTCGATGTGGTTGATATAGAAGTCGGCCTGCACCGACGCGAGCCAGTTGATATTGCGGTAGCCGTACTCGGCGCCGATGTTCCATTGCTTCGTGAATTCAGGCTTGAGATTGCGGTTGCCGGCCTGCGTGTAATACAGGTCGTTGAGAGTTGGCGCGCGGAATATGTTTTTGTACCACGCCCTCACTGTCAGATCGCGGAATGTGTAGCCGAGTGTCACCGCCGGCGTGAACCGTTTCAGCGGCTCGGCCGCGCCGGTCTTGAGCCGAGTGTGGTCTTTATAATGCTGAAACAGCACTGACGCGGCCGCGCGCAGCCCGCCCCGGTCGGCCTGCACGGCGACAACGGCCTTCTGGTCGAGACGCCTCACGGAGCAGAAGCGCTTCAGATCAGCTCCGAGCCACGACATGCGTGCATCATAACCGACATTCATCGACAGCCATCCAAACGGCCTGTACGCCCCCGACACCGCCGCGTATGCATCATGCTGGCGGTAATGGTTGTTGACTTTCGCCGTATTCTGGTTCTCCGGATAGTCGGTGCAGTAGCGCAGATATTCGTATGAATATTTCGCGTTGGCCTTGAAACTGAATTTATTGGAAAACGTGCGGCTCCACGACGCCTGGGCAAACATGTCGCGGTCCCATTCGCGACCCACGTTGTTGTATTTGTCCGACAGACGTCGCACAATCCCTCCCGGGCATCCGCGCTCCGAATCGTAATAATAGAGGTGCGAGGCAAATCCGTCCTTGAAAAGCGCCGCCTCCACGCGCGTATATCTTATGTCGGAATTGAAACGGCGGCCCACCGTGTCCTCATATTCCGACTTGTAGCGGAACGGATAATCACCCTTCGAATCAAGATACTCCGCATCGACAAAAGCGCTCCATCCACGCCTGCACAACTGGGCGTTGACACGCCCCATGTAGGTGTGAAACGACGCCCATCTGCCCGTCACAGAGAGCGAGTCCGTGTCCGGACGGCGTGTCTGCATATAGACCGTGGCCCCGGAAGCATATTCCGATGCCGACTGGCAGAGATCAAGTTTGTTGGCATTGTAGAGCGACACCGACTCAAGTGTCGACAGTGAGTATTTGCCCAGGTCAACAGTGCCGTTCTGAGCATTGGTGATGCGTATCCCGTCGATATACACACCCACATGCTGCGCCCCGAGCGAACGCACATTCACAGTCTTCAGTCCGCCAAGACCGCCGTAATCCTTTATCTGCACTCCCGCGAAATATTTAAGGGCATCGGCGATTGTTGTGGTGGAAAGCGACTGCAGTTGCGACCCCGCAAGCGTCTGCACTGTGGCAAGCCTGCGCGGTGTGGCGGTAACCGTGACATTTTGAAGGGAGATGACTGTGTCCGGCCTCTCATCGGCCGAACAATAGATGTTTGACAGCATGCCCGTCATCAACAGCATGCACACACGAAATATAAAGCCCCTTGTAGAGCAGTTTTCTTTCATTTCCTGACTTATTGTCCGCTACGCTTACCTCGAGCGCATTGTCGTGCGGGTTACATAATATCGGCAGGTCTTCTGACTTATTCCATCCGCCATCGCCTTCCCGACGGGCTCGCTTGCCCGGCTCAGTGGCATATTGATGACAGATTACGGAACTTACAGCAGCGGGTCTGTCCGGGATTTTCACCCGATTCCCTTTTAATCGCCTGTAGGGCGAACCGACTTGTTCAATAATCGCCGCAAAGTTAAAAATAAAATTCCAATTACGCAACCCCACCCATCCTCTCCGTCCGACCCATCCTCCCCGTCCGACAGGTCGGACCAGTCTGACCCGTCTGACCTGCCCCCGCCCACACAGCGGCTTCCGCAGGACGCCGATTATGCGTAACCCCGGACGCCGAGCGCAGCGAGGCTTCCGGGGCTAACTCGCAAATAAAGCAAAGGCTTCCGCAGGACGCCGGTTTACACCACCCACATCCCATTCCTTAAAGACCTTACCGACCTTTCCCTCCACCCCTCCGCATCACCCACAGAGAGCCGGAGGCTCGTGTCCGTGATTAACCGGGGTTCGCAGACCGCGGAGCGGGCGTAGACCCCGGCAAGAGAAGAAAAGAGATCTGCCAAGCCCGGGCAGGGCGCTCCGTGGTATCCTCCCTTCCGAGCAACCACGCCCGCCCGATATGTTAATATTTTTTATCATATCAGTGCAACCATAATATGATGTTAATCGTTATCTTTGTAACGCATTAAGAAACTCATTTAATTAAACATATATGGAAACTAAGGAATTAGACAAAATTTCATACGCTCTCGGACTGAGCATGGGTAACAATTTCAAAGCCTCCGGCATTCAGCAGATCAACGTAGAGGACTTCGCCGACGGCGTTGCCGCCGTTTTCTACGGAAATCAGCCCAAAATGACCTACGACGAGGCCAAAGAGGTTATCCGTCAGTATTTCACCGAAATGGAAGCCCGTCAGAAAGAAGAAGCTTCGAAACTTGCTGAAATCAACGAGAAAGCCGGCAAGGAATTCCTCGACGAAAACGGCAAGCGCGCCGAAGTAAAGACCACTCCCTCCGGACTCCAGTACGAAGTGCTCAAGGAAGGCGACGGCCCGCAGCCCGAGTCTACCGACCAGGTTGAGGTGCACTACACCGGTAAACTTATCGACGGCACTGTATTTGACTCCTCGGAAGAACGCGGCGTTCCCGCCACTTTCGGTGTCACTCAGGTAATCCCCGGTTGGGTTGAGGCTCTCCAGCTCATGAAAGCCGGTTCACGCTGGCGTCTGTTCATCCCCTCGCAGCTCGCCTACGGCCCCAACGGTGCCGGCGGTGTGATTGGTCCGAACGCAACTCTGATTTTTGACGTCGAGCTCCTCAAGGTTATCGGCAAATAATTAAAGCTATGAAACTCAACCTATTGCGCCGCACAGCTCTTCTGACCGTGGCGGCGGCCGCGACAACAGTTGCCGCAGCTCAGACCGCGCCCGCCGACTCCACATCTACGGCAATGGCTACCATAGTGGCCGGATATCTGCAACCCGCGTTCGAACGTCAGTATCCCGCCGACGATACCGCCCGACAGATGTTTGTCGACGGCATAGCAAAGGCGTTTGCTATCGAACCCGACGATGAGGTCTACTATCAGGGTCTTGCACAGGGTCTCAACATCCGCGACAACCTGGTGCAACTCCGTGCCGAAGGCTATATTATCGACAACGCTGCCTTTCTTGCGGCATTGCGAGCTATCCTTGACGGCGGCAACTCCGGCATGACGGTCGACGACGCCAAGCGCTACATGGACTCCGTCGCCCGACGCCTCAGTCAGCAGGAGCAGGCACGACAGACTGATTTCCTTGCCGCTCAGGCCGCACGCAAAGGGGTTGAGAAACTGCCGTCCGGACTTCTCTTCGAAGTCATCACCGAAGGTGAGGGCGAACACCCCACCGCCGACGACACCGTTGAGGTGCTTTACACCGGATGTCTCGCCAACGGCAATGTTTTCGACACAACCGAAGAGAATGCCGTGAAATTTCCCGTCAAAGGGCTGATCCCCGGCTTTTCCGAAGGTCTCATGCTGATGCGTCCCGGTGGCACATACCGCCTCTACATCCCCGCCGAAATCGGCTACGGACAACGTGGCGCCGGACGTGACATACCCCCGGGAGCCGCTCTCGAATTCACCGTCACCCTGCTCGATATCGTCAAATGACATAATTATAAAAAACTACAATAAACTAATTTTAACCCCACAAAAAATGAAAAAAGTATTTACTGCTGTCTTGGCTTCTGCTCTGGTGCTCGTTGCATCATGCGACAGCAAAGAAAACACCGCCAAAGGCAATTTCAATCAGGAAGAAACCGCGCTCGGCGACTCGCTTGCCACTGCATTCGGACACATGCAGGGCGCACAGGCTCTCAGCAACTTCAAGCGTTACGAATCGATGATGACCGAGCAGCAGCGCAACGACTTCAAGAAAGCTGAATTCGTAAAAGGTCTCGAACTCGTTCTCTCAACCGACACCGCCAACCTCGCATTCCTCAACGGCGTGCAGCAGGGTCTGCAGATGTACGGCATTTTCATGGATAAAAATCTTGGCGTTCCCGTCGATGCAAAATCTATTGTCGCCGCCTTCTCTGAAGCCTACAACTGTGACACCATCACACAGGCCGACATCGTGAAATACAACAGCGAATTCGAAGCCGTGATGAACTCTGTCCGCGCTAAAGCCGACGCTAAAGCCGAGGCCGAGGCCCGCGAGACTCCCGAAGCTAAGGAAAACATCGCTGCCGGCGAGAAATATATCAGCGAACGCCTCGCCGAAGGTTTCCAGAAAACCGAATCAGGTGTGGCTTACAAAATCCTCAACCCCGGCGAAGGCGACAAAGTAACCGACAAGGATATCATCAAAATGACCTACGTCGGCAAGCACCTCAACGGCGAGGAGTTTGACCGCTCTATGGGCGACACTCCCACTCGCTCTTCTGTTGCCAACCTCGTGCGTGGCTTCCAGGACGGTCTCTTCCAGCTCGGCAAAGGCGGTTCTGCAATCCTCGTGATTCCCGGCGAACTCGCCTACGGCGCTAAAGGTCGCGGTCCAATCGGCAAAATGGAGACTCTCGTTTTCGAAGTAACCGTAAACGACATCGAAACTCCCGCCAACTAAGAGGATATTACAAAACTGATACTCCTTATTACACGTAACCCGACACGCCGAGCTCAGCAAGGCATGTCGGGTTACGCTTAAAATGAAAGGCACCTTTCTGAAACCGATCGTATCGCTTACGTCAAACCAAACACTCTCTAAAATGAAAAAACTGATACTGACCTGCACTGCCATAATGTGCGCTGCCTGCGCTATGGCCGACGTTTCCGGCTCCTGGTGGGGTAAACTCTCGCTCGGAGTGCGTGGCAGCCTGCGCATCGTCCTGAACATCGAGACGGATGCCGACGGCTCCATGACTGCCACCATGCAAAGCCCCGACCAGAGCGAGCGGCTCATACCCGCAACCGTAGATTTCTGTGATGCCGACTCGATTGCTGTCACTATCGACGCTGTCGGTGCCTCTTATCGAGCCCGTGTAGCCGCCGGCCGCATGTCGGGCACATTCTCACAGGCGGGCAGGGAGTATCCTCTCGAAATGCTGCCCGGCGACGGGGCATACGCCCGTCCGCAGACTCCGCAACCCCCGTTTGACTATGCGGTCGAGGAAGTCACTTTCTCAAATCCCGCCGCAGGCAACACTCTTGCCGGCACTCTCTGCATTCCCCGGGGCGCCGACTGTAACACTCCGGTTCTGCTGCTCGTTACTGGCAGCGGCCTGCAGAACCGCGACGAGGAGTTGGCCGGTCACCGCCCGTTCGCCGTTATTGCCGATCACCTTGCCCGCAACGGAATTGCATCCCTGCGCTATGACGACCGCGGTTTCGGCGAGTCCACCGGCAACGGCTCATCTGCCACTACTTCCGATTTCGCTTCCGATGCCGCCGCTGCCGTCACTTGGCTGCGTTCTCTCGACCGGTTCGGCAGTGTTGGTGTGCTCGGCCACAGCGAAGGCGGCACTATTGCTGTCATGCTGGCCGGAAATCCTGAATATGGCGCGAACCCCGATTTCATAATCAGTCTGGCCGGCGGACTCATACCCGGCCGCGAAATCCTTGTCAGCCAGAACCGGCGTATGCTCATGCTGTCGGGCTGTACCGCCGATATCGCCGACACCTACTGTGCCGCGCTCGAAAATATCTGGGGCGGCAACGGCGCTCCCGTAGATATCTCGAAGTTGCCCGACGGGCTGCGGGCCAATCTGCTCGTCATTCCCATGCACACCTCTAAATCTCCCTGGACAAAGGCTTTCCTCGAGCTCGACCCCGCGAAATATATATCTGCGATTGAATGCCCGGTGATGGCTCTTAACGGCACTCTTGACTGTCAGATCGACGCCGGTGAAAACCTCTCGGCTCTTGACCGCGGCCTCCCTGCGTCGACTCCACGTCATATCGTCACCTATGACGGTCTCAACCACCTCTTCCAGCCTGCAATTACCGGCATGCCCGACGAGTATTCTCCGATATCCACCACAATAGCGCCTGAAGTGCTCGACGACATCACCCTGTGGATTAGGTCTCTGTCTGCCCGGTAGACGCCGGCAGACCCACATTCTGATTGTGCCGGCGTATTATCATGTCGGTGAGATAGACCGTAAACAGCGGAAACATTATCATGCCCATTATCGACAGCACCACCGAAAGTATCTTCCCGATTACCGTGACCGGATAGATGTCACATCCTAACGTTGTCACCTGCATCCCCGACCACCACAACGCTTCCCAATACGACGTGACGAGGACATTGACCGGCTGTTCACGCTCGAAAAATATCAGCGACGCGAAATACACCGTTATGATAAGTATCGTAATGTAGATGGCAAGCATCGATTTGATCTTGTTGCGGGTCAGATATCCATAGATTATCGACAGCGCGAGAGCTCCGCGGGCAAGCGGCACAAACCTTATGCAGTAGAGCACATCGGAGTTGACATGCAAGTCATAATGGTTGATGATTGACAGATACGGTATCGACAGCAGCAGATAATACCAGCGGTGGCGTATATAACCGGCTCTCCCTCCTCTCGGAGTCAGCAGCAGCTCGATAAAGAAATCCGCCATAAAGACCATGCACACCCAAAACTGAAATTTCATGTAAAACCGGTTGGCGAGAAAATCGATTTTGTCATATATGTCTATCGATATGAACACGATAAGTGCCACCGACAGCACAAGTATCACCCACCGCAGCGCAGCAAGCACCATTTCACGCAAGCGGTCGTCGCGCCGGGGCGTGAAAAAAACTGATATTCTCGAAAACACGGTCATGACAGATTAATTGAAACGTCTGTAATATAAACCGTCGGCGACCGCGATTGGTTGAGAAACAAATCGGTAAAAACAGTTGCTTATCACATTTCTCGCAATGCGCAGGCCGACAGATGCCTGTGTCCGATACGGCAATACAGACACTTCCGTTTCTCGCAATACTCCCTGCGCAGCTGCACAACTGCCTGCGACACAAACGCCGACCTTACATCTATGCCCGCCATCGAAAACATTGTCGTAAACCTGTTGCTCTCAGGCTTTATTTCATGTAGCATCTCGGCAATCTCACGAGCCCGGACATACTCTCCGTTATACGTGGCGTAGGCGTATGCAAGCGGTATCACCGCATTGATTATCAGTATGTCTGTCGACGACTGTGACAGCGCGTCGTGACCGCGTCCGGCACCCTCAAGTATCTCGTATGCATCCTGCAGCCTCTCGACTGAAAGCATGCGCGTGATGAAATCGCGGCGGCTGCATATCAGCTCGGCAAGATAACCGATGCGGCGTATCGGTGAATTCTGCGGTCGCGTGCGTGAGAATTTCCATCCCATGTCCGACGGCGCCTGTATGCCGAACTTCGCCGCGAAAAAAGCATACTCCGATGACATACGCTCACTGCACCCCTCCTTGTCGTAGCGCCCTCCGATCAGCCCCGCCTGTCCTCTCAATATCGACTCTACTACAAGCCTGTCGTCGGCATGACGGCGTAATATGCGCAAGGGCGTCGCTCGTGCAAGACGCTCGAAGGGCTCTGAGTTGGTTCCGAAGCCCAATGCGCGGGTAAACGTGATAAACCCCGCCTCGTGCCAGTCGCCCGAGCTCGATGCTACAAGACCGAGCACCCGGTCGGCCTTCTCGTGCAGTCGCTCGTACCCCAGCGCCGTAATCCAGTCTGTGAGATATATCTGCGCTGTCTTGCCTATCGCCTCCACGCAGGGTAAGGTATCGGGCGATAAATCTGCCAGTGAATGGAAAGTGGCGCTCAGTTCCGGATTGCACTTCATCACAAACTGCGGTATCCGTTCACCGTTCGCACGGTATATAGCCGTGTCGTCATTCTCCACCACATGCAATATCACTGTCTGATATGCGACATCATTCGTGTGGCCGTGGCGGTGCCAGTCCGACGCCCTGACATGTATCTCCACATTCCCGGCCCATGTCTGACCGTCGATTATCACCGTGGCATTGAAGAAATCCGGGCCGGAGCCGTTGTTCGGCACGCCGGCGTTAATGATCTGCAGCCGCTTGCCGTCGGCTGTCCTGAGGTTATTCTGAGGAAACAACCTGTTTGACCACACATAATGCATTAACTTTTCCAAACTCCGTAACCTTTATGTAACAATTTTAACTGAATAGTTTACATTCGTAAATCGTTGATACTGCTTGCGAAACTCCAAATATAATCATTTTACTCAAACTTTTATCGAACATTTTTATGTTAAAAAACATTGTTTTATTGCAGGCTTTTGAAAAAGTGCATACCTTTGCACCGTATTTCAATAGCACGATTTATCCGGTCTCTGCCTCCGCGCAGCAATTCCGGCAAAGATAAAATCAAGCGGCGGTTCATTCACTCTGCCTGATTAAAATTGGTAAAAACGATTGTTTTAAAGTTTGTTCAACTATGAAAAAAATGATTAGAAAAGCAGTTGAATGGTATATTAACACCACAGCTGCGATTTATTAAGGGATTTAGACCGTGTGGCCTCAAATGACCTTTTCCCTCTTGCAGGGTTATTATTTAGAGTATAAGCAATTTTTTAATAGCGGCCGCCACTGAGGCGGCCGTTTCCTTTTCAATCACCCGACACCAAAGACCTTAACGACTTTATACGCTTACCAGAATTTACTGTAATACCTCGTCTCGTTGCCGTCATTACCGGCCGCAGGCATCCCTGACGCCACATGCAGCGCTATCGCCCTCGCCATAAGCATATCGTCATGGCAGCCGTCCTGTGCCCCATAGCTCCCGTTGTTCTTCACCTGATACGTCAGCAGCTCATTAAGGGCTCCCTCGTCGCGCTCGATATATCCCCGCTCCCTCACTCGGGCTATCATGCCGTTGATTATCATCGACTTTGTGGCGCGGTTGGTGTGAAACCCGATCCTCTTGCCCGACCCCTCGTCGCTCCGGCGGTGATAGATGTTCGGATAATACCTCTTCACCTGCGATAATATATACAGACCCGGGTCACCCTCGATATTCTCGCTCTCAAACGTATTGCTCTCAAACACCACAAGCGCGTTGCCCCAGTAGCGGCCTGCCTGCACTGCTTTCCACGCCAGTATGTCATGATCGCAGTGCCCGCGCCACTGTGCCGCCACCTCGGCCGTAGCGCCGTCATCGCCGCCGCAGCGGTCTATGACAACTATAACCGACCAGTCGCTCGTAATCGACCTCCCGCCGACATCCACCCCCACCACATAGCGTCGCTCACAGCGCATTCTCTCCGGATGCGACCATATCTTCATGCCTCCTAGTGGCGACCCGGCCCACCGCAATCCTTCCATCGACATCTCGCCCGTGACGGCCTCGCCTGCAAGCTCGCCCTTCTCAAAAGCATCGCTGCAATCCGCACGCATGCGCTCCACCTCCTCCGGATTAAACACACAATGCTCTGTCGCTATAAATGCCTCCTCGTCAGTTGTCGGATACTCTGCATGCATCTGCTCGGCGCTCTGATACTCGGCGCGTTTGTCATGATACCACTGTATCATCTCCAGTGTCAGACCCCTCTCCCATAGCCCCCTCTCATATTCGTCAAGACTCTCCCACAGCGCCCGCGCGTCCTTCACCTCCTTGCGGTAAATCTCTATCTCATACCACGGCACAAACACACCCCGCTTGTCGCTCTCACCCTTCTTCGCCCTGAGCCACTCCTTGTGGAAATAATTGCCGATGCCGTTGGCCGTACTCTCCAGCACTATCATCGTCAGAGGCGTCGAATTGATGCCGCCGCACACCGCACGTATGAACTCTCCGGGCGACGACTGCGCCGTATCCTTCCAGAATGCGACCTCCGACAGATGCGCCATCGAATAATCGTTACCCCTCACCGCATCCTGATTCTCGCTCGACCCGAGCGTGACCTTACACCCACGGCCCTGTATCACCCTCGTGTTCAATGTCCTCTCAAACGGACGGAATGCCGGAGTCGCCTCGCCATCCCAGTAAGCCTCCGGATAGCGGTCAAGCATCTTCGTGAACATTCCCCGTATCGTTGCCGCCGTGTCCTTCACATGCGCGCATATCAGCGAATTCCAGTTCTCCTTCTGAGTTATCTGAATCCATGCCATATAAAGCTGCACAAGCGTCGACCCTCCCCACTGCCGGGCCTTGAGTATTATCATGCGCAAAGGCTTCCCTGCGAGCCTGTCCTCCTCGAGCGCGGCAAGCACCCTGCGCTGCGGAGCGTTCGGCACAAACGCTATGTCGGCGCCAGTAGTCTTGTCCTTTATCGTCACACACTTCGCCGCCCAATATTCGAAATCATATCTGCAACGCAGCTTCACCCACTCCGCCTCCGTTCTTATCCTCTTGTAGCCCTTGTCCCGCTTCATGGCCGCAGGAATATACGCCGTCCCGTCATTCCATTCCCGCGGAGCCACCCTTACACGCTCCCCATGGCACCCCCGCCCCTTAAGCGGCTCATACCTCACACGCAGCGCCTCATTACGGCGCCCATTCTCCGCCAATACCTCATCAATAACACCCCTTCCCTTCATGACAATCCCCCCATTCAAATCATCCATTCTCTCCATAACTCCCTTTTTTACGGCAAAGATACACCACCCACCATCCCCCAATGCGTCAAATTCATACACCCCTTACACACACATCCACCCGTTCCTACTCCCTCCCCGCAGGGCAAAACACCCTCGCCCCAGGCTATCTCCCACAGCGGCATCCCGTCCCCCCGCGTCCTCCCCGTCCTCCCCGTCAGACAGGTCAGACAGGTCTGACTTGTCCGACCTGTCAGACGGGTTCCTACCTTACACGAGAGGCTTCCGCAGGACGCCGATTATGCTTAACCCCGGACGCCGAGCGCCCCTCGGCTTCCGGGGCTAACCCGCAAAAATATCAAAGGCTTCCGCAGGACGCCGGTTTACACCACCCGCATCCCATTCCTTAACGACCCTAACGACCTTTCCCTCACCCCCTCAGTCGGAAAGCGGTATCAGAATCCTGAACGTCGTGCCCTCCCCGGGTTCCGACGACAGCACAAAAATACGCCCGTCATGATACTGCTCGATGATACGTTTTGCAAGCGTAAGCCCCAGGCCCCATCCGCGCTTCTTCGTAGTGTAGCCCGGATTGAATATCGTTTTCTGACGTTTACGCGCTATCCCTTTGCCCGTGTCGCTCACATCGATACACGCATACCGGGCTTCCTCCGACGATGATATCGATATCGACCCGTCACCCTCCATCGCGTCAACCGCATTCTTGATCAGATTTTCAAGCACCCACTCGATCAGCGGACGAGACACCATCACCGGCAACGGCTCTACGCACGGCGAATACGTAAGCGCAATCCGCGAAGATATGCGTGTCGACATATAGGAAGTGGCCGATGCCACGATGTCGCGCAGGTCGACCGGTTCGAGCGCCGGACGCGACCCTATTTTCGAAAAACGAGAGGCAATCGTCTCCAGACGAGTGACATCCTTGTCCATCTCGCCCACTATGTCGGGGTCTATTCCCTCGGCGCGGAGCAGTTCCATCCACGCCATTAGCGACGATATCGGAGTGCCGAGCTGATGGGCGGTCTCCTTCGACAGTCCCACCCACACCTTGTTCTGCTCCGCCTTTTTGGTCGACGACACAGCAAAATACACCACAACGATAAACGCCAGCATCACAACCAATTGCAGGTACGGAAAAAGACTCAGACGCTTAAGCATCCGCGAATCCTCATAATAGAGATACTGCACTATGTCACCCCCGATGTCAATCGGTATCACATTCGCCGAATTGCACAGTTCGTTGTACTTCCGGCTCAGATACTCGCGGTTAGCCTCTGTCGTTACCACCGGATTGACCGAATCTATCGGATCCGGAAGGTCGAAATTGCGGTGGTCGAGTATATTTCCTTCGGCATCCGACAGAAGCACCGGTATCGTATGATTGCGGCGTATGATTGACAGCAGAAATTCGATATCGTCCGACGACTCCATTCCCCCGACAGCTTGCTCTTCCCCCTCGCTGTCAAACGACTCGAAGGCAATAGTGGCGATGCGCTGCGTGGCGTCGGCCCATATCTGCATCCGTTCACGCTCCTGAGCGGCAAGGCCGCTGACTATCCCCGACGACACACGCAGAAATATTATCACCACTATAGCGGTGATAATCAAAAATATAAGTTTAGAATAGCGTCGTATGTCGTAGATATTCATGGCAGCTCCTCAAAAATTACCTCTCTCCAAAAGAACAATGTGACTGAGATATACACTCTAAACGTAACAGCATGGCCGTTTATTGCCACACCGGGGCGCATCAGTGGTTATAGAAATCATGAAGCATGAAACGTGCCACCGAGTCATCGAAGTTCGGACCGATAACAATGTCGGCGCTCTCCTTCACCCTCGGATGCGCATTCGCCACAGCTACAGCCACATCTGCGATATCAAGCATCGGCAAGTCGTTGAGATTGTCGCCGAAAGCCACCAGACGCGACGCCCCGGTCGACGACATCAGATGCTGGATGGCGTTGGCCTTTGACACTCCCGACGAAAACACCTCGAGCAACATTATGTCGGGAGTGAATATGTCGGGATAGCACGACACCGAAAACCGTCCCGTCTCACTGATGGCGTCGGCAAGCGGCATGATGTCGCGCCGCCGTCCCGTGGCAAAAAGCAGTATCACGTTGTTGTTCTCGCCCGATGCCATTTTTTCAAAAGTAAACCGTTTCAGCTTCAGATGGCTGCGCGGCATATAGAAATCGCGCTCCGCGTCGGTCATCTCATGGTGATGATACACCACAAGCCCTCCGCCCGAATCCAGATGATAGACAAACGGATGTATCCCTGCCTCGGCGTAGAGCGTTTGAAGCAGCTCGCAGTCTGACGGCGGGATATAGCTCACATCATGATAGGCCGATGTGGCATGGTCATACATCGCGGCGCCGGTAAGCACCACGTAAGGCACTGTCGTGAATGTGCTCTCCATAAGTGGCACCACAGTGGCTGGGGTGCGCGCTGTGGCTACGGTGACGAGCGCGCCTGCGTGCGACAGGTCAGAGATGATTGCCGACGAACGGTTGCTTATGAAGCTCCCGTTGTTGAGCAACGTCCCGTCCATGTCGGTGACATAAAGTGTGCGGGTCATGAGGCTGATGGTTAGATGCCGAGAAGGTCGCGGGTGATATCGAATGCGTTTTTTATCTCTTCTTCGCCTATGACACAATCGATTCGCACCTCCCCGACATTCTCGAGCAGCGTGAAGTTGATGTCGGCAGTCGAGCTGTTCTTTTTGTCGTGACGCATAAGGGCTATCAGCCTCGGATAATCGTCGCAACTGAAATAGAAACCGGGATACACCTCCTTGACGTATGCCGCAAACTTGTGCAGCAGATCCGACGGAAACGACAGCGTCAGCTTCGACAGCACAAGCTCTGTCACAAGGCCGTAGGCCACAGCATATCCGTGAGGCAGCGGCGACTTCCGTTCAAGAGCCAGCGACTCGAAGGCATGACCGACCGTGTGACCCAAATTGAGCGACTTGCGCAACCCTTTCTCCTCAGGGTCGGAGTCTACGATATCCTTCTTGATGAGCACGCTTTTCTCAAGCAGCCCGAGCAGAGTGTCTGCGTCAAAATCCTCTACATGCCGTTCTATCAGACGGTCAAACGAACTCTTGTCATTCAGAAGCGCATGCTTGAGCATCTCGGCATATCCCGACCGGAGCTCCTCTGATGTGAGGGTATTGAAAAAGAGCGTCGAAACTATCACACAGTCAGCCTGACGAAACACCCCGACTTCATTCTTCAGCACCCCGAGATTGACGCCGGTCTTGCCTCCTACCGACGCGTCGACCGCGCCTAACAGCGTGGTCGGCACATTGATAAATGTGATGCCGCGCTTGTATGTGGCGGCGGCAAACGCTCCCATGTCGGTCACAACGCCGCCCCCCACATTTATCAGGAGCGAATGGCGTGTCGCACCCTCCTCGCCCAGACGCTTCCAGATAGCTGCCGTCGAGTCGAGATTTTTGTGCATGTCGCCCGCCTTGGTCGTTATGACCGTAGCCTCGGCCACTGTTTTCGACAGTGCCTGAAGTCGCGGCAGCACAAATGAGGCTGTGTTGACATCCACAAGCACAAAAACATTGCATGGATTGATTTTTCCGACTATTTCATCGATAGCGTCACCGACGTTATTGGTGAACACAAGTTCTTGTGATTTCATAACTAATTTCTTTTTTTAGTACTTTAATAAAAGAGCGCCGACGGAGTCGGCAAGCGCCTGCATTGACGGAAGCACTATGTCTGCTCCCTCATTTGACAATGCCTCCACCGGCACAGGGCCGGTCGTCAGCCCTATGGTGAATGCCCCGGAGGCCGCTCCGGCTCTTACTCCAAGCGGTGCGTTCTCGATGACCACCGCCTCGTGCGCCGCTACGCCGGCGCGTTCCATCGCTTTTAGATATGGCTCGGGATGCGGTTTTCCGTGCTCCACATCGGCGGCCGTTATCATCATCCCGGGGCTGAACACACCCGGAAAATCTCGCTCCAGACGCTCTATAAGCGACCGCTGACCCGATCCCGTAACAAGCACGCACGCAATCCCTGCCGACTGTAGCCGTCCAAGCAGCTCGGCCGCACCGGGCATCGGACACACCTGCGGCATCTCATTAAAATAAACAGTTTTACGGTGGTAATGTTCGGCAACCTCCTCATCCGTGGCGTCGCGGTGCAGATACTCCCTGAAGAGCAGATTGACCGTAGCTTTTCCGGTCATCCCCTCGAAGAGATAAAACCTGTCGCGGTCAGTGTCTATGCCTATGTCACGCATCATCCGGTGCCACGCGAGCGTATGGTGGCCCATCGAGTCATAGAGCGTTCCGTCCATGTCGATAAGCGCCGCGCGAAACCTCACCTCCTGCTCCGATGCGAGTCCGTGACGTGCGGCGAAACGGCGCAACGCGCCTGCTATGTCATCTTTTTGAGTCATTATCTTTTAGTGTATTCGATGTTGTTCGTGATATGATGTCAGCCCCCACTGAGTCGGGCACCTCAATCAGTCCCTCCTTTATCATCAACGCGGAGTCAGCCGCCGTAAACCGCTCTTCCGGCAGATGCATATACGATGAATCGGCAGCCCCCTTGATGCGGAGCGGTCCCAGACGAGCCGCACGCAACCCGCGACGGAACGCCCCGTTGATTTCCGACAGAAGCGATATACGGGTGTTTACGGCTATTGAGTCGCGCTGTGCGACCATATTCTCCTTGAACTTCGCGCCTCCGAGACGGAATTTCAGATGGTCGGGCTCTCCCTTTATGTTTATGCCGAACTTAAACGGTATCGGCGACTTCAGCACAGCTATGTGATAGTGGAGATTGAAATCGAGGTCATTATATCCCATTATGCCGAGTTTGTAGCGGTCGATGTTCACGATAAACGGATACAGATTGAGCACTCCGTCACTTACCGTCATCTCCACATTCAGCCGGTCTATCATGTTGCGCTTCTTGTCTTTGAATATAAGCCACTTGGCGAGCGAACGGAATGTGTCGTTGTCAAACACCACCAGGCTGTCACCCGAAAACTGCATCGCTGCCTTGAGCGACGGCAGGTCGAAATACATGTCAGGCGTTATGTCGGAAGTCACCGCTATCTGGGCGTTCACAACCCCCGACAGATAATGCATCATCGGCATTATCGAGTCAATCGCCGGTACCACCTGCGGCAGCCGCGCTATATGGAAGTTGCGCAGATCCATCGCCATGCCGAATGTGATGTCGTCGGCCTTGGGTGCCGAGTAGAGCGCCGACACGCTGATATTGCCCACTTCGGTCTTGGCGCTGAGATTATGAAGATTGACCATGCCGCGGTTGATGAGCAGCTCGCCCGCGAAATCGTCGAGCAGCAGGTCGGAATATATCACCTTGCGGGCATGCACATCGAGCGTGGCGTCAATATTGACAGGTATCAGTATCGGTCCCATTATGGAGTCGGGTATCGACTCCGGGTTTTCGATATCTGCCAGCTCATCTTGCGACCATTCGTCAAGTGTGGTGCGGTCTGTCGCGGCCATTGTCTCCGCGCCGGCTATGCCGCGCACTATCTCGTTGACATTGATTGAGTCGGATAGTATGTCGAAATTTATCTTCACCGGCCCCGGACGACGCGTCGACAGCGCCTGACGGATGTTGGAAATCAACCCGTTGACCCGGAAGTCTGAGTGTCCGAATCGATAGTTGAGATTGCGAAGTTCAACGGAGTCGGTGCTGAACGTAAGGTCAAGATTGTCAAATCCGTTGCGAAGACGCAGATGTGGCAGCCGCAGATTGCCGCGGTCCGCCTGCATCGTGCCGTGGATACTCCAGCGCTGCAACAGCGAACGCACCGAATTGTCAATATTGAAATCGATCATCTCTGTTCCCGCCGAATCAAGCTGCTCGGCGGCCAGACGCAGCATGCGCGCCTGCATCGACTCGCGCAACGAGTCTCTCTCCGACAGCCTGCGCAATGCCTCCGTCCCCGCTTCCATATTCCGTGTACGGCGCGACTTGCCCTGACGTCGCGGCCGAAGATGGGCTGTGACATCTATCTTTGCCCCCCTCAGCGCAGCCAGATACATCGGTTGCGCCACTCTCATGCGACCCGCGCTCATACGCAGTTCGAGCCTCGGCACCCTCGCTTCTCCGTTATACCGTTGCAGCGACGCGAAGCCTCCGACGTCGCGCACTCGCACCCGCATCGAATCCTCGGGCGAATAGCAATAGAAATCTGCCAGATGCACAGCCCCGCCAAACGGATTGATCTGAGTCGTGTCGGTCGACGACGCAACATTCGACGCCCCGAATCCGGCCTTGAACCCTTTGATGCGCGTGTCTATGCCGTCGAGCATCATCGACGCCGTGTCGATATCGACCTTCACCATCAGCAGCGAGTCTATTCGCTTGTCATCGCGGCGCAGTGTCATGTCGGTGCCAAGTGTAAGTTTAGCCCGATGCGTATAGACTGTCATCGTTGTGTCTGACGAGCTGTATCTTATGTCACGGAGATTGACCTCTCCGTCGATGTTTGCCTTATGGAAATCTCGCGCCGAGAAATCGGAAAGCCTGAAATTGAATTTAGTGTCGGCATCGAAGCGCCCCGTGAGTCTGCCCCCGAGATTGCGCTTAACTACGGCCGGAAGCTGACTGAAATCTATAGCGCCGTGAAATTTGCCCTTGACAAGCGGATTGTCGAGCAGCGATGTCACAGTGGCCGTCAGGTCTATGTCGAGTGCTTTGCCGTCAATCAGCAGGCGTTCCACCGTCACTGTCGACCGGTTGAGGTCATCGCCGTTGACCTCGGCCTTTATATCGGCGCTCAGATGGCGGAAATCTATCGTCTGGAAGCCGAACCGGCAGTCGGGTATATTCACTGTGGCCTCTACCCACGGTATGGTGATGCTGTCGGTGATGACAAACGGTCGCGTCAGCTTCGCCGACACATTGACCGCCATATCGGTGTCAAGCGACTCGAACTCCTCGCGCATCGACAGTGGCAGATGCTTTGTCAGGTCAGCCGGACGCAGATTGCTGAGCGCCATCTCAAGACGGTCAAATCTCAGATTGTCTGACACATCGACCGATGTCGAGAGCGTCAGATCTATATCATCCTCAAGTCTGAAACGGAGATTGTCGATATTGAACTGCGACGGCGTTTTTGCCGACCAGTTGATGTTACCGTCGAGCGAGAATCGTGCCGTCTCGTATGAAACATCGTGGAGCAGCGGAGTCTCGATGCGTGTGTCCATCTCGAGACGGTATTCAGGCGCTCCGTCGCTGTCCAGGCTGATTGTGCTCAGATTGACAGTCACGTCCACACTGTCGGGCAGCGACCGGTAGCGCATGGGCAGCGCGTCGGTGATGGCGAAGTGATTGACTGTGATTTCCGGTAGCGTTGACGACGTGGTGTCTGACGGCGACGACGGGAAAATATTGAAATTGGATACGGTGTCGTTGACCTGGATGAGATTGATGCGTGGCCGCTCAAGCTCCACATCATAGACACTGATTTTTCCGGCAAGGGCATTGACAAGATTGACCCCTCCCGAGAAATGACCCACCGACATCAGCGAGTCGGCATCGGCCGGAAGCATGGCGCGCTCCCCCTCAGGAAGCCCCGAGAGCGAACGGCTCACGATATCAAGTCCGTCAATCTCTATCTTTATCTTCGGAAACGAACTCCAGAATGTCAGTTCGGCACGTCGTAGTCTCACATCGGCGTCGATGCTGCGCGATGCCACACGCTCGATTATCGGTGTCAGCTGCTCCGGCGACAGCACCCACACCACCGCCGAACAGATTATAACCACCGCAACCGCAAGCGACAGCAGCGTCCACCCCGTGCCGCGCAATATCCTGAGCCACAGCCCACGCTTGCGACGCTTTTGACGCCTCGCCGTCTCCACCGAAACATCCTCTTCCGTCATATTGCTCCCGGTTATCTTATCGTCTGCCATATTTCTCAATAAAATAGTTGAAATTCAATTACTTGTGTAAATTATGAGCCGTCAGGCCGGGCCGTGATGTGGAAACATGCCTGCTTACGCTCATATTTGACATAACAACGGTTCTGCCGATTTAGGTCGACCAACACCTCCGCAAGGAGATTTTTCAGATCTTCCTGTGTGCGCGCCACTGAGTCGTTGTCGCATACAAACTGTGCGTGAGATATATCGAATGTGGTGCCGTAGAGATGCGTCGACTCCGCCACTGCATTGGCATTGCGACGCCGCAGCGACTTCACTGTTGTCGGCGTTCGGAGCACCGACGTCACCTTGATGCGGTATGCGCCCCCACCGCGGGCCTTGAGCGAATCGTTGAAGCTACGTCCGATATCATGAAGAAGCGTCGACGCCTCAGGCACCAGATAGGGCATCGAGTGGGTGAGATTGTCGACATAGAAATCCGGATTTGAACTGATTTTGACAAGCGGACGACGCGTGTGCCATGCATCCGACGGGCGCATTATCGGCCTGACGCCTAACACCCTGCTCGCCTGAAGCTGAAGATAATTGGAATCGTTGAAAACCTTGGCCAATGTGCCCCCTACAGGATTGACATGCAGCTTGATGCCCCCCGGAGGCATTGAGTCAAGCTTCCAGTCGTAAGGCTGGCGGAACAGAGGCTTAGGACGCAACATGTCGCTCAGCCGTGCCAGTTCGAGTTCCACGGTCCGTCCTGTTGACGGAACTTCATCCGTGACCGACTCCTCTTTCTTGCTTCCGCACCCTGCTATGACTGATGCGCCGGCAAGCAACATTGATAATATGCCGAAGTTTACTGTTTTCATTTACGTGTGATAGCATCAAACAGATTTTGGCAGCCTTCCTGCAGCAGATCAAGCACAAGCTCAAACCCCTCCGCCCCCTCATAATAAGGGTCAGGTACATGGTCAAACCGTGTCGACTTGTTGAAAAAATCGCTCATCGCCACTATTTTGCGCTCATCGTCAGGCGACGGCGCGATAGTGTGCAAGTCGGCTATATTGTTGGCATCCATGCCGATTATGATGTCAAAATCGTTGAAATCAGATGTAGAGACCTGGCGGCAGCGGTGCTCAAGCTCAATGCCGCGACGGCGGGCATGCACACGCATCCGATGGTCGGGAAGCTGACCTATGTGATAGCGGCCGGTGCCTGCCGAGTCAATGGTAAACCCCTCCGCGTCAGATGCATCTACAATATCTCTCATTATACCCTCCGCAGCCGGCGACCGGCATATATTGCCCAGACACACAAAGAGAATACGTCGCATTCCTTTCAATTCATCATCATTCATCATGACCTCCGGTTTTATGGACACTTACTGAATTAAAACACATTTAAAACGTAAAGATACAAAATAATTAGCAAAATTTATACTTCCAACACCCAATCCGCCCCCAACCCCGCCATTTTTACCATCACCCATCCATAAATCTCCACCCCTCCTCCTCCCGCCACACCGCCGACCTATAAACCACGGGGCCGCGACGTTTCCGTCCGGCCCCGCACATCACTCTGATGAGTGGTTATGTCAGAAGACTATGCGCGTGCTTCCCGACGACACATCGGGCTGTGACGCGCGCGTTGCATCGCCGTCGACCGGTGCCTCGGCCTCGGCTGACGGTTTCCTGTGCGATTTCTTTATCTCCTCCACAACCCGGCGGTCGCGCGACGATGTGGGCATATTCTCAAACTTCTCTATGATAGAGTCGTCATTGATCTGGTCGGGAGTAAGTATTATATATTTCTGAGCCTCGGGCGAACGCACTATCGTCTCGGTCTTGTCCTTGCCGTAGAGCGCGGCCAGACGCTCGGTGTCGGTAGGCTTGTCGATAGCCTCCTGAAGTATCACGGGGCCGGCCTTCTCCACTTCAACCTCCTTTTTCGCCTTCTCCGACTTCGATTTCTCCGACTTGTCGCTCTGGGTGGCAAACCCGGCGGCCAGAATGGTGATTTTGACCTTGTTGCCCAGTGAGGTGTCTTTCGCCAGACCCCAGATGATGTCGACGTTGGGATTGATGTCTGACACGAATTCCGAGATTTCGCTGGCTTCCTTCATAAGGAATTCCTGATCTCCATCAGGATTGAAATAAATGTTGAAAAGCAGTCGCTGCGAGCCGAATATGTCACGGTCTTTGAGCAGCGGCGAGTTGAGAGCGTCGTTGATGGCCTTGGTCACGCGGTGCTCACCCTCGCCGTAGCCTATTGAGATGACGGCGGCACCGCCGTTGCGCAGCGTGGTGTCGACGTCGTTGAAGTCGATGTTGATGACTGTGTTGCTGTTGGTTATCATCTCCGATATGCCGCGGGCAGCTATCGTAAGAGTGTCGTCGGCCTTGCCGAATGCGTTGATGAAGTTGAGCTCGGGATATATCTCCGTGAGGCGCTCGTTGTTGATGACGAGCAGGGCGTCGACATATTTGCTCATCTCCTCGGCGCCCTCGAGTGCCTTCAATATCTTCTTCTGACCCTCAAACAGAAACGGGATGGTGACAATGCCGATGGTGAGCATGCCGTGCTCGCGCGCTATGCGTGCCACCACAGGGGCGGCTCCCGTGCCGGTGCCCCCGCCCATTCCGGCGGTAATAAACACCATCTTGGTGTTGTCGGTGAAGAGGTCGGCAATCTTCTCCTCGCTGTCGAGCGCGGCCTGGCGCGCCACTGAGGGCACATTGCCGGCGCCGAGACCCGATTCGCCTATAAGCAGTTTGTTGGGCACTGACGAATTCTTGAGCGCCTGGTCATCGGTGTTGCACACCCAGAACGATACATTCTCGATATTCTGGTTAAACATGTGCTGCACGGCGTTGTTGCCGCCGCCACCCACGCCGATTACCTTTATGATGCTGCTTTTTACTGCCTGCGGGATGAATTCTGACGATTGTGATATATCTTCGATTGTCATGATTGACTTGTTTTACTGATGCTGGTGAAATATATTTGTTTGAGCCTGTGGCGCCTCGGCCGGCATTTATTCCTCTTCCTCGTCGTCGAAACGGTCGCTTTCGTCGTCACGAAACAGTTTTGACAGTCGGTTCTGTATGCGGGTTATCATTGTCGGGCCGCTGCTCGTGGTCCGCTTGTATTCCGTTTTGCGTCCGTCTTTTGCCTTTTTCTTTTTGTCGACGTAGTCATCGTCATAGAGGATATCGTCATCGTCATCTTCTCCGATGCGTATCGGGCCGCCATCGTCGTCGTCGGAATCGTACGGCGCTGCGCCATATCCGCCTGCCGCATTGTTGCCCTGCGTGGTGCCCGCATAGTTCATTGTAACCACGGGCGAAAGGCAGTCGGTGGGATTGCGCTCGGCGGCGGCAATCAGAAGCGCCACGACGTCGATTATGTCATCGGCCGAGATTGACGTGTCGGTGATGCGTATGCTGCGGGGAGTGCTGCCCGTGCGCACCTTCATGCCGCTTTGCGATGATATCATGTCGCTGAGACCTTTGAGCCGCGAGCCGCCACCCACGGTTATGATGCCCGAAGGAAGGTCGGCGGGGGTGAGTCCGGCATATTCGATGTTGGCTATGACATTGGCCACTATTTCGCCGGCGCGGGCCGATATGTAGCTGTTGAGTTCGGGCTGCTCGATGGTATGCTGTCCGGAGTGGCGCGCCACGCTGTCGCCCGGAGCGACGATGCCGATCGAGCGCTTGATGCTCTCGGCGTGCTCCTCGAGGTGATTGAGCGACACGAGGTCGCGGGTGATGTTGCGTGAGCCCATGGGCAGGGTCACCATGTAGCGGAGCACACCTTTCTTGTAGATGATGACAGTGGTGGTCTCGCAGCCGAAGTCGACAAACATGCAGCCGAGCTGCTTCTCGTCGGGGGTAAGCACCATGTTGGCCTGCGCAAGAGCGCTGACGATGTAGCCGTTGACTTGAAGGCTCAGACGCTCGGGAAACACTCGGTTGAGGTTGTTCTTGATGGCGGGGATGCCCTCTATCACGCTGAATGTGCCTTTGATGGAGCGGCCTATGCGGCCGACGGGATTGAGCGTCGACTCGTTGTCGACTATAAATTCGTAGGGCAGAAGCTCGTAGATTTCCTTGTCGCCGTTGCCTACGGTGGTAATCAGCCCTTTCAGACGCTCTATCGACGAGGAGTCTATCTCCGTGTCGGTCTCGAAGCGCGAGGTCTCCGAGGCGAGCGACGCGCATATAGTGCATCCGCTCAGTCCGACATACACGCCTGCTATCTTGCGCGGCTGTATGGCGCGGGAGTTCTCGAGTTTGCGGCAGATGCTGTCGATGCGCGTGCTGACCTCTTCCACATTCTTGACATGACCGTAGCGCACGCTGTCGGCTACGCGTTCTTCCTGCACGGCCAGTATGTTGAGAGCCCCTGTCGGGTCGATTGAAGCAAGCGCTCCGCGTATCTTGGAGCTGCCGATTTCTATTGCTACGATATATTTGTCGTCCATATAGGCTTGATTTGATGTTATCGGAGTTGGTTTATGTCGTCAGATGATTTTGGGTTTTATATCAGACACGCTGACACTGTCGCGCTGGCTGATGATGTCGATGTCGATATCCTCCTCCTCGAATTCGAGTCCGTCGGTGTCGATTGTGTTGCGGCGAAGACGTCCAGGCACAATCTTGCCTATCACCTGATGGGCAAATTTCACCGAGATGGTGTCGTAGTAGTTCCAGCCTTTCACGTCAAGCACCTGATTGTAGAATGCGAAGAGACGTTCCATTTTGTTGTCGATGTTGCTTCCGTCGCCGATGTTGACAACGTGTCCGCCGGTCGAGGGCACGATGAATATATCTCCGTTGCGGTCTACTTTCAATGCTGAAACGAGTTGCGACCATATTTTGTTCTCGTCGATGCGCTGCAGAAGCGGAATTATTTCTGCGGCATTGGCAAGTGTGTCGCTGTCGGCTATTATCACCGGCACATCGATCTGATAGCGTGCCGAAGCCTGCAGATGCTTGCCGCCGCGGTTGATATAGTAGGAGCCGCTGCGATCGAAAACACGGGCCACCGGCACCATCGGCACGACGTCGATGGCTATGGCGTCGTCTGACATGCGCCGGCAGTTAACACTCTCTATGATGCTCAGGGCGCCAAGCCGCTGCTCCAGCTCGCGCAGGTTGTAGCCCGATGCTGTCATGGAGTCAGCCGTAGCGGTTATTCCGCCGAGCTCATGGTCGATGTCGCCGGGGGTGACAAACTGCGACATCTCGTTGTGCGACACACTGATTCTGACGCCTGTGCACGGTGCCTCCGCCGCCATATCCTGCGATATGACGAGGGCTATCACCAGATATGCCGCGAGCATCAGTGACAGTAAGCATAGGGTTATACCGCGCTTTGTGAGCATAATCGATTGTAATGCAGTCGTTTATTTGATTTCTTCGATGATTTCGGGAATAAAGGTGTTGATATCGCCCGCTCCCGCTGTCAATAAGATTTCAAAATTAATATTTTTTATTGTCTTTGTCAATAGTTCTTTGCTGGTCAAATGCTTTTCTTTGCATGAAATTCTGTCAAAAATGATTTTTGACGTCACTCCGGCTATCGGTTGCTCGCGCGCTGGGTAGATGTCGAGGAGCACCACTTCGTCGGCAAGCGACAGCGCTTCGGCAAACTCCGGAGCGAAGTCGCGCGTGCGGCTGTAGAGATGCGGCTGAAACGCGACGGTCAGACGCCGGTGGGGATAGAGCGCTTTTACCGACATTATCGATGCCTTGAGTTCGTCGGGGTGGTGGGCATAGTCATCTATGATGACGCGGCCGTGCTCGCCGGCTTCGCGCAGATGAAACTCGAAGCGGCGTTTCGGACCCATGAACGATGCCAGTGCCTGACGCAGATTGTCGGCCGTGACATCGCCGGTGAGCAGTGTGGCGGCTGCGGCGGCTATGGAGTTCTCGATATTGATTTCCACCGGTACACCGAGTTCGATATCTTTTATGACACCTTCGGCGACGATCTCGCGCGGCACTCTCAGGTCGTAGACGATGGTGCCGTTGCCGCGGCGTATATTGACGGCGTGGAAATCGCCTTCGTCGCGTGAATAGGTGTAGACTTTCACGCTCTCCGGCGCGTCGGGGCGGAATTTAAGACCAGTGTGCACGATGAGCTTCCCGTCGGGATGTATCAGCCGGGTGAACTGTGTGAAGCTCTCCAGATAAGCCTCCTCTGTGCCGTAGATGTCAAGATGGTCGGGGTCGGTCGATGTCACCACGGCGATGTAGGGTGACAGGTGGTGGAACGAACGGTCATATTCGTCGGCCTCGATGACACTGTAGGGAGATGCCGCGTCGAGAAGGAAGTTGCTGTTGTAGTTGCGCAGCACGCCGCCTAAAAAGGCATTGCAGCCTGCCGCCGATGTGTGCAGCATGTGGGCTGCCATTGACGATGTGGTCGTCTTGCCGTGAGTGCCGGCAAAGCATATCGCCTTGCTGCGGCGCGTCACCTCGCCGAGCACGGCAGCGCGTTTGACGACTTTGAAACCGTTGTCGCGCATCCATTTGAGCTGGGGCATTGTGTCGGGCACGGCGGGAGTGTATACGACAAGCGTGTCGGCCGGGTCGCGGTATCGCGCCGGTATCGCGTCGGCGCTTTCGTCGAATGTTATGTCGATGCCTTCAGATATAAGGCTGTCGGTCAGTTCGGTCGGGGTGCGGTCATAGCCCGCCACATTGTCGCCCTGAGCCTTGAAATAGCGCTCGAGTGCGGCCATGCCGATTCCTCCGGCTCCGATGAAATATATATTGTTCATTGTAGATTTTTTATTAAAATGGTTACCGCCATCACTATATCCTCTGCTTATCGCAGAGTGCGTAGATATGGTCGACGATGCGTTCGTCGGAGTGCTCCTGCGCCATAGCCTTGACATTCTTTCCGAGAGAGGCCAGCCGGTCAGGGTCGGCAAGCAGTCGGACGGCGGTGTCGGCGAGCGAGGCTGTGGCGTCGGCGTCGAGTATCATCACGGCCGCGTCGCGGTCGGCAAGCGCGAGCGCGTTTTTGCGCTGATGGTCCTCGGCCACATTGGGCGAGGGAATGAGTATGGCCGGCGCACCGACAATCTGCAGCTCGGATATGGTGCTTGCCCCGGCTCTCGACACGATGAGGTCGGCAGCGCGATACACCAGGTCCATGCGGCTGACAAATGCCATCGCCTGCACCCCCTCTTTACCTTCGGCTGCGGGGAGGCAGTCGCCGGCATAATATTTTCCGGTCTGCCACAATATCTGTGCTCCGGTGGCCGTGATGCGGTCCATCGAAGCTTTGACGGCCTCATTGATGGTGCGGGCACCGAGCGAGCCGCCAACAACCGCCACAAGGGGTCGGCCGGGGTCGAAGCCGAGCTGACGTTTGGCTTCGGCTCTGTCGGTGTGGCATGCGGTGATGGCCTCGCGCACGGGGTTGCCCGTCATGACGATGCGGCCGGAGGGAAAGAAGCGCTCCATGTTGTCGTAGGCCACGCAGATGCAGCCGGCTTTCTTGCCAAGGTGCTTGTTGGTGACTCCGGCATAGGAATTCTGCTCCTGAATGAGGGTGGGTATGCCGAGTTTCTGTGCCATCATGAGGGTGGGGCCTGAGGCGTAGCCGCCCACGCCTACCACCACGTCGGCACCGAAATCGCGGATTATCTTTTTCGCTTTGCGGCGGCTTTTCATCAGTTTCCACAGCACCTTTACGTTGCGCCACAGCCGGCGGCGGTCGAAGCCCATCACTTCGAGGCCTTCGATATCGTAGCCGGCGGCCGGCACGCGTTCCATCTCCATGCGCCCTTTGGCGCCTACGAAGAGTATTTTGATGTCGGGGTCGCGGCGACGCAGCGCGTTGGCTATCGACAGCGCGGGAAAGATGTGGCCTCCCGTGCCTCCGCCGCTTATTATCACTTTCTTGACACTCATAATCTTATCTGGTTCGATTTGTTTATTTTTTCAGCTGCGTGGGGTTGAGGGCATTGAGCTCTTCGGGAAGATCTGTATCGGTCTTGGGTGCTTTCTTGCGTCCGGCTGTCGATGCATAGCGGCTTATGCTCAGCATGATGCCGAAAGCAAGCGATGTCACGAGCATCGACGTTCCGCCCTTTGATATCATCGGCAACGGCTGACCCGACACCGGAAACACTCCGGTGTTGATTGCCATGTGAAACATCGCCTGAAACACTATCATCACCGCCATGCCCATGACAATCAGCGACGCGAAGGCTCTGTCGCATTTACCCGCTATGACGCCGGCGCGCCCCAGCAGTGACATGTAGATGATGAGCAGAAACAGTCCGCCCACCAGACCGAGGTCTTCCACCACGATTGAATAGATATAGTCGGAAAAGGCCAGAGGCAATCGGGCTGTCTCGCGGGAGTTGCCCGGCAGCACTCCGGTGATGCCGCCGTTGGCCTGCGCCATGTAGGCATACATCTCCTGGCGGTTGTGAGCCGTGATTTTCTGCTCGTAAAGCGGCACAGTGTCGTTCCAGCGCCCGATGCGGTTTTTCCAGATGCCGCCGCGGTCGATGGTGGCTTTGTTGCCTTCGGAGTCGACACCGGTCTCCGTAATCAGAGCCACGTCCTTGGCTTCGGAATTCATCTTGTGGTAGAGCGCGGCTCCGCCGACAAGACCGTAGAAAAGAAGCACGAGCCCGAATTTCTTCCACTGTATGCCTCCGATGAGCATCATCGAAAGGCTTATGCCCATCAGCAGCAGTGTGTTGGTCAGACCCTGCGAGAAGAGCAGCAGCGAGAAGATGCATACAAACACACAGCACCATATCACACCCTTTGTCGTGACGCCGCGCGGCTCCTGGTTGCGCGCCATCACGATGGCTATCACAAGCACCGCCGACATCTTAAGCATCTCGGAGGGCTGTATCTGTATGCCGAGCAGCGACATGCTCCGGCGCGCGCCGTTGATAATCTGTCCGTTGAGCATCACATACACCATCATCAGTATGCTCAGTCCGACAAACCACGGCGCCAGTATGCGTAAGTATTTGATTTTCACACGCGATGCGCCGATGCATATCACGATGCCTATCACGAGCATCATGAGATGGCGCAGCAGCGGGCCGAATATGTTGCCGGAACTCACCTCGCGCGATGACGCGCTGTAGAGCTCCACCACAGATATAAGGCACAGCGCCACATAAAAGGCTATGAGATATTTGTCGGGTCGCGGACGGGGCAATGCAGTGTCGGTCGCCCCCGGAGCCGGGGCGCTTTGTGCGGCTGTCTCCTTGCTGTTGTCGCGCGGTGGAGCGCCTGCGGCCTTTAGCATATCGTCGAGTTCTGACATGTCGGTTGATGATGTTGATGTGGTTGAGGTTGTGTGTATTTTATGTTATTTTCCTGCTGATTTGAGCGCTCTGACGCGGTCTTTGAACTGGCGTCCGCGGTCTTCGTAGCTCTTGAAAAGGTCGAAGCTCGCGCAACAGGGCGACAGCAGCACGGTGTCGCCGTCAGTGGCGATGTCGCGGCATGCAGCCACCGCCTCGTCGATTGAGTGGGTGTCGATTACCTTCACTCCGCGGGGCGCGAAGAAGTCGACAATCTTTGTGTTGTCTTTGCCCATTGCCACTATGGCCTTGACTTTCTCGTCGACAAGCGAGGCTATCTCGCTGTAGTCGTTGCCTTTGTCCTTGCCGCCGAGTATGAGCACGGTGTTCGGCCCCATGCTCTCGAGCGCATACCAGCATGAGTTGACGTTGGTGGCCTTGGAGTCGTTGATATATCTCACGCCGTCGATGGTGTCGACATATTCCAGCCGGTGTTCAACCCCCTCGAAGTCGCTGAGCGAGCGGCGTATGTCATCCTTGCGTATGTCGAGCAGGCAGGCGGAGAGGCCGGCGGCCATTGAGTTGAACAGGTTGTGCAGACCGTTGAGGGCGAGGTCGGCGCGCGGCATCGACATCTTCTCGTCGGGAGTGTCGAGTATGAGGCGGTCGTCGGCGTCGATATATGACGCGCTGCCCTCCTCCTGATGCTCCGAGAACGGGAATATGCGCGCCTCGGTGGCTACATGCTCGAGCTGAGCCTTGATTACGGGGTCGTCTTCCCAGAATATGAATGCGTCGTCACCCGTGAGGTTCTGCAGAATGCGGAACTTGGCGTCGACATAGTTTTGAAACTTATAGTCGTAGCGGTCGAGATGGTCGGGTGTGATGTTCATGATCACCGCGATGTTGGCGTGGAAGCGATACATGTTTTCGAGCTGGAACGAGCTGAGCTCAATCACATATACGTCATGCTTGTCGTTGGCAACCTGAAGCGCCAGGCTCTGTCCGACATTGCCGGCCAGACCTACGTTGAGCCCTGCGTTCTTGAGTATGTGGTAGGTGAGCAGGGTAGTGGTTGTCTTGCCGTTCGAGCCGGTGATGCATACCATCTTTGCGTCGGTGTAGCGTCCGGCGAATTCGATTTCCGAGATAACAGGAATGTTTTTAGAGACTATTTTTTTGACAATCGGCGCGGTGGGAGGTATTCCGGGGCTTTTGACCACCTCGTCGGCGTTGATGATGAGCGCTTCGGTGTGACTTCCGCTTTCGAAGGGGATGCCGTTCTGCGCAAGCATCTCCTCATATTTGGGGGCTATGCTTCCCGAGTCGCTGAGGAATACGTCCATGCCGAGTTTTTTTCCGAGGATTGCAGCTCCGACGCCGCTTTCTCCTCCTCCAAGTATTACAAGTCTCATATTATGATGTTGTTTAGAAATTGTCACTCTATAATATATTTATTAATGTGTGCGGTTATCGCAGTTTTAGCGATACGAATGTAAGAGCCGCGAAGATGATGCATATAATCCAGAAGCGCACCACAATCTTCGATTCGGGCACCGGAGCGTGCGGACGCTGTATGATGGCGTCGACCGAGCCGTCGCCCGGTTTCTGGAAATGATGGTGGAGCGGAGTCATCTTGAACATGCGGCGTGTAGTGCCGGTGCGGCGGCGAGTGATTTTGCATGTCAGCACCTGCACTATCACCGAAAGGTCTTCAATATAGAAGAGCAGGCAGAGCAACGGCAGCAGGAACTCCTTGTGTATGAGTATCGCGAAAACGGCGATGATGCCGCCGAGCGTGAGCGAGCCGGTGTCGCCCATGAACACCTGCGCCGGATAGGCATTATACCACAGAAAGCCGATAAGCGCGCCGATGAAGGCCGACATATACACCACCATCTCCTCCGAGCCCGGTATATACATTATATTGAGGTAGGATGAATATATCACACTGCCTCCGAGATAGGCCATCGCGGCGAGCGCCACGCCTATTATTGCCGAGCATCCTGTGGTCAGTCCGTCGAGGCCGTCCATCAGGTTGGCTCCGTTTGATGTGGCCGTGATTATGAATATGGTGACGAGGATGAAGAGTATCCATCCGCCGGTCTCGGCGTGCTTGCCGAGCCACTGTGTCAGGTCGCTGTATTCGAAGTTGTGCTCCTTGACAAAGGGTATAGTGGTCTGGGTCGACTTGATGTCGCTGCCTTCGTAGCTGATTTCCACTATATGGTTGGAGTCGAGGCTGCGCACCTCATGGTTCTCGCGTATCACGATGTCAGGGCTCAGATACATCGTCAGGCCGACGATAAGACCCAGTCCCACCTGACCAACAATCTTGAATTTCCCTTTCAGGCCGTCTTTGTTGTGCTTCTTGATTTTCATGAAGTCATCGAGGAAGCCGATGGTGCCGAGCCAGATGGTGGCTCCGATGAGCAGCAGCATGTAGATGTTTGACAGGTCGCCCACGAGCAGACACGGTATAAGTATCGCCACGATTATTATGATGCCGCCCATCGTGGGGGTGCCGGTCTTTTTCATCTGTCCCTCAAGGCCGAGATTGCGCACAATCTCGCCCACCTGCATCAGCTGCAGGCGGTTGATTATCCGACGCCCGATCACTGTGGCAATGAAAAGTGACAGCACCATCGCTATCACCGAGCGGAATGTGATGTAGTCCATTAGACGTGCGCCCGGCACGTGGGCGTCCTGTAGTTTCTCAAAAATAAAATATAACATGTCGTTGAATGGCTGTGTGATGTTTTACTGTTGAAATAGCTTTCAGCCGAGATTGAATATCTCTTTTACGACCTCGCGGTCGTCGAAATGATGTTTCACTCCCTTGATTTCCTGATAATCCTCGTGACCCTTGCCGGCAATGAGGATTACGTCGCCCTTGCGCGCGAGAGCTGCGGCCATGCGTATGGCCTCGCGGCGGTCGGCGTTGACGAGGGTACGGGCTCCGAGCTCGGGGTCGGCGACACCGGCGCGCATGTCGGCGAGTATGTCGTCGGGCTCCTCGAAGCGTGGATTGTCAGATGTGAGTATCAGGGTGTCGCTGCGCAGTGCGGCCTCGCGCGCCATGATGGGGCGTTTGCCTTTGTCGCGGTTGCCTCCGGCTCCCACCACTGTGATTATGTTGCCGGAGTTGCCGATGACCTCGCGGATGGCCTCGAGCACGTTGACCACGGCGTCGGGGGTGTGGGCGTAGTCGACGATTGCGGTCACACCTGCCGGAGAGTGTATGGTCTGGAAGCGTCCTGCCACAGGCACGAGCATGCTCATGCGCTGAAGCACCGACTCCTTGTCCCATCCGAGCATTACCGACGCGCCGTAGACGGCGGTGAGATTATAGGCGTTGAAGCGGCCCGTGAAGAGCACGTGCACTTCGTTGCCGTTGAAGCTCATCAGGGTGCCGTCGAGATGGCTTTCGATGATGCGTCCGCGGAAATCGGCCATCGACCGGAGTGAGTATGACAGTTTTTTCGCTGCGGTGTTCTGAAGCATCACTTCGCCTACTTTGTCGTCGATGTTGGTTATGGCGAAGGCTTCGGAGGGGAGCATGTCGAAGAATGACTTCTTGGCTGCGAGATAAGCCTCGAAGGTCTTGTGGTAGTCGAGGTGGTCGCGGGTGAGGTTGGTGAAGATGCCTCCGGCGAAAGTCAGTCCGGCAATGCGGTGCTGGTCGGCGGCGTGCGAGCTGACTTCCATTGCCGCGTATTCACAGCCTTCTTCCGCCATCTCGTGCAGAAGCATGTTGATTGTCAGAGGGTCGGGTGTGGTCTGCTTTGCCGGCACGGCACGCGTGTCGACATAGTTGCATACCGTAGAGAGGAGTCCGGCCTTGTGGCCGCCCAGCCGCGCCATCTCGTAGATGAGGGTGGCGGTTGTGGTCTTGCCGTTGGTGCCGGTGACACCGACGAGTCTGAGGCGGCGCGAGGGGTTGCCATACCACTGCGAGGCAAGGTGGCCGAGCGCTACGGCGCTGTTTTCCACCTGTATGTATGTCACGCCGTCGAAAAGCGTTTCGGGCATGGTCTCCACCACGATAGCGGCGGGATGCCTGTCGGTCAGCGACGGAATGAAGCTGTGTCCGTCGACAGTGACGCCGCGTACGGCCACAAACATTGCGCCGTCGGTGACTTTACGGGAGTCGTCGGTCAGAAGTGTAATCGTGCGGTCGACAGGTCCGATGACCTTTGTCGCAGTGACCGCGCTGAGCAGATGTCGGAGGTTATGCTGCATGGAATATATTTGTTTCTATATGTTTGACAAAGTTAACAATACTTTCTTATCGTCGATAAGCTGCTGCTTTTTGACGCGTCCGGTGCCGTTGAAGGTGACGGAGTAGCCGGCTTTCTCGAGCGAGCAGAGCGCGTCGCGGAAACTCATGTTGAGCACCGATGGCATCGCCGTGTCGCCGCAGGTGCCCTGCGGGGTGGTTATCACGCGTGGTTTGAGACGGCCTGCGAGCATCGTCCGGAGCATGTTGTAGGCTCCGGGTGTGGCCGGTGCGTTGATTACCGGCGGCATCGGGTCGGCCGGTGCGTCGGCGTGAAAGTCGGTGGCGTCGCCGAGCAGTCCGCGTGAATACATTTTCTCAGCCACGTTATACATCACTGTGCCTGAGCTTGATGCGGCTCCGAGAAGGTTTTTGCGCGGGTGGAAGGTGAGCACAAACATCGAGTAGCGCGGATTGTCGGCCGGGAAGAAGCCGCAGAAAGCGAGTCGCTTCTTGGCATGGTCATACTGCTTGGTGACCGTGTCGAGATGATAGCATGTGCCTGTCTTGCCGGCAAGAGGCACCTTGCAGTTTTTCATGCGGCGTCCAGTGCCGCGGCTGCCGTCGACAACGCGGCGCAGCATGGTGCGCATCTTGGCGGCGTTGGTTTCGGAGCAGATGCGGTCGCGGATGTAGCTCACGGGGATGACCGAGTCGATGCCTTCGCGGCTGAGTCCCTTGACGAGACGCGGACGCACATAGCGGCCGTTGTTGGCTATGGCGTTGTAGACGGAGAGGGTGTAGAGCGGGGGGATGGCCGTGGCGTAGCCGAAGCACATGCGTGACATGTCGAGACGGCTCGGGTTGCGGTGTATGCGCGGACGCTCCTCCTCGAAGATGCCGGAATTCATTTTCTCGAAAAATCCGATGTCGTCGAAGCGTTTTACAAATCCGGCGGGGTCTTTGTCGTAGCCGCGGGCTATGATGCGTGCCATGCCGATGTTTGACGACTCTTCGATGACTCCGGCCACGGTTAGCTGGGCGTTGAAGTGGGAGTCGGAGATGGGGCGTCCGCCTCCGTAGGCAAACGATGCTCCGATAGGTATCACTTCGTCGATGTTGTCGACCAGCCCGTCTTCAAGGGCAAACATCATCGATATCGGTTTTACCACCGATCCGGGTTCGTAGGCGATGACGGCGCGGTTGTAGGCCTCGATATATTTTCCGTTTTTGTCGCGCTCGAGGTTGGATATCGCCTTGATGTCGCCTGTGGCTACTTCCATCAGTATGGCTGAGCCCCATTCGGCCTCGCAACTGTCGAGCATGGTGTTGAGTTCCTGCTCGAGGATGTCCTGAAGCGTTATGTCGATTGTTGTGGTGACGTTCCATCCGTCGACGGCGGGCACATCGGTCCAGTTGCCTATGCGGTTGGTGAAAGCCACGCGCTTATAGGTGCCGGGAATGCCGTAGAGCAGTGAGTCGAGGGCTTTCTCGAGTCCGGATATGCCGTGTATCTCCTTGCATTCCTTGGTCTGGCCGACACGTCCGATACTTCGGCGGGCCATGTCGCCGTAAGGGCAGTCGCGTTTCTTGTAGGGCTCTTCGATCAATCCGGTCTTGAGCTTGTTTTTTGAGTTGAAGAACGGGAATGTGCGGAGACGCTCAAGCTCGGAATATGAAATGCGGCTGAGGAGTTTGTAGCTGTGTGATTTCTTCTCGGCGTTGTATTGCTTCTGGAGACTTTCGCGCCAGCCGTCTTTGTCGCGGGTGGGGAAGTATCGGGCGAGACTGTCGCAGAGCGGTTCGAGGTTTTCGACAAATTCCCTTTTGGCAAAAGCCTCGGAGCCGAAGTCGATGCGCACGTCGTAATATTGCAGGTTGGTGACTAGTATTGTGCCGTCGGCGGCCAGGATGTCGCCTCTGACGGGAGCTATTGTGTCGATGCGCTGCAGCTCGACGTTGGCCTTGTTGTTCCAGTGCTCGGCATCGATTACCGTAGTGGAGAAAAGTTTGTAGGAGATTGCTCCGGCAAATAGTGTCATGCCGAAGGTTATCAATACGTAGCGGAACATGATGTGGGAGAGGTTGTTGTTCCTGCTTTTACGCGTTGTCGCGTTGTTGCCGCGCGGGGTGTTGCGGTCGGGTGATGCGCTTTTCTTCATTTCGGGATACGGAGTTTATAAGGTGGCTGGTCGCGGTGGGTGAGGTCGAGTCCGGCGTCGCGTATGCTTTTGAGCATCGTTTTCTCGCGGATGGCGTTCATGTAGGCGCTTTTCTGACGTATGCGCTCCGATTTGACCACTTCGAGCTCTTTGTTGAGTTTCTGTATGTTTTCCATTGCCGTGAGACACTGGTAGCGGTTGGTGATATATATCATCACGAGAATTACGAGAGCGAGTATAATGCCCCAGTTGCGGCTGAAAAAACGCGTGGAGAGCCAGCCGCCCCGCACTGCGGTGCCTATCAGTGAGCTCTTTTTCTTTTTTGTGGTGTTTGTAGCCATTGGGGTTTACGGTTGTCGGGGGTGTAATCGGGTTAAAGTCGTTGTGTCACAGCTTGACTGCCACGCGCAGTTTGGCGCTTCGCGAGCGCGGATTGCGCTCTATCTCTTCGTCGTCGGGGACAATCGGGCGTGATGTCAGGAGCTTGAACGGCGATAGGCTGCGGCCGAAGAAGTCTTTGTTTTCGCGGCCTTCGAAATTGCCGGCGCGGAAAAAGTTTTTCACAAGCCTGTCTTCAAGCGAATGATATGTTATGACCGCGATGCGGCCTCCGGGGCGGAGCAGACGCAGCGCACCCTGCAGCAGGTCTTCGAGTGCGTCGAGCTCGTGGTTGACTTCGATGCGGAGCGCCTGAAACACTTTTGCGAGTTCTTTCTTACGGCGTGCGGGGTCGATGAGCGGATTTATCACCTCGAGCAGCTGCTCTATCGTGTCGATGCTCTGTGTGTTGCGGGCTTTCACGATTGCCGCGGCCAGACGGCGGGCGTTCTTGAGCTCGCCGAGCAGATGGAATATATCGGCAAGCCGCTCTTCGGGATATGTGTTGACAAGGCGCGCTGCGGTCATGTCGCCGCTGCGGTTCATGCGCATGTCGAGAGGGCCGTCCCAACGGAATGAAAATCCGCGGTCGGGGTCGTCGAAATGGTGGAACGACACGCCGAGGTCGGCAAGGATGCCGTCGACCGAGTCGACCTTGTAGTATCGCATGAAGTTGACGATAAATCTGAAGTTGGAGTGCACGATGGTGAAGCGGCTGTCGGTCATGGCGCGGCTGACGGCGTCCATGTCCTGGTCGAAGCCGTAGAGATGCCCTTTCTCCGACAGAGCGGCGACGATGGCGCGCGAATGGCCTCCGCCACCGTAGGTCACGTCGATATACGTGCCGTCGGGACGGATGTCGAGCGCCTCTATGGTCTGAGGCAGCAGGGCGGGTATATGATAAACATTTTCAGGCATGTAAGCATTGTTTTGCGGTCGGATGGCGGCGGCGGATGGCGGCTGTCGGCTCCGGCTGTTTATATGGGTGTAAAGTTACAAAAAAGTTATCGTAATTTACGAAAAGAAACAGTGGTTTTTTTCAACAATAATAAGTTTTTTATCAACATGGATCGGGCCGCGGTTGAAATATGATGGCAATATTTTGCCTGACAGATATTTGTGGTGAGACTTTTGGTGCGGGTGAAATTGTGCGTGCGGGCATGTGTGCGGCGATACCTGCTGTCGCCGGCGGTGTTTTTATTTGCATTTGTAAACCAACTTGTGGGTTATGCCGATTTTTAGTACCTTTGCCGGCGGAATAGGTAATGTTTTATTTTTCAGGAACAAACAGCTATGTCACAATCGATAATCGACAGTCAGTTGCTTACGCGCAGAGGCCGGTATCTTGCGATACTACGGCTCGGCACGCCGATACTTGTGGGACAGGTAGGTCAGATTGTTGTCGGTTTCGTTGATTCGGCCATGGTGGGGCATTACTCTACCGACGCGCTCGCAGCCGCATCGTTTGTCAACAATATCTTTAACATTGCCATTCTGATGTGTCTGGGATTTACTTACGGGCTGACTCCGCTCATAGGTGCGCTCTATTCCAAAGCCCGCAATGAGGATATCGGCGCGACGCTGCGTCGGGCGATACGCCTTAATTTTCTGTTTTCCATGGTGGTGACTCTAGCGATGGGTGTGGTTTATCTCAATCTGGGCAATCTGGGGCAGCCGGAGCATCTGCTGCCTCTGATACGTCCGTATTTCCTGATTTATCTGGCTTCGGTCGCGGCAATCGCTGTTTTCCAGACATTCGCCCAGACGTCGTATGCCGTCAATGCTTCAATGATGCCTATGTGGGTGGTTCTGGCATGCAATATAGTGAATATATGCGGCAACTATCTGCTGATTTACGGAAATATGGGGCTGCCCGAGCTCGGGCTTACGGGTGCAGGTATTGCCACGTTTGCCGCGCGATGGCTCTCGGTGGCGGTGATTGTGTCGGTATTCGTGTTTGCGAGGCGTTATCGTCCGTACCGAAGCACTGTGTTGCGGCCGGGAAGCTACGGAATACGCACGGGCGAGATATTCCGCACGTCGCTTCCGGTGAGCATGCAGATGGGGCTGGAGACGGCTTCGTTTTCAATCGCCGCCATGATGGCCGGCTGGCTGGGGGCCAATCAGCTTGCCGCGTTTCAGATTTTCGTGATAATCGGATCGCTGGGCTTCTGTGTCTATTACGGCATGGCTGCGGCGATGTCGGTGCTTGTGGCCAATGCGTCGTCATGCCGCGACGCCGAGCGTCACATGCGGGCAATCGCCGGTTCGGGCTATGTGATTATACTTGCGCTCGCCGCTGTGGCATGCACTGTGTTTCTGTCGCTTGGCACACATCTGATAGGAATATTTACCGACGATGAGGCTGTGATAGTCATGACCGCCTCGATGATAGTGCCGTTGGTGATATATCAGCTCGGTGATGCCACGCAGATAAACTTTGCCAATGCGTTGCGCGGCACGGCCAATGTGATGCCGATGGTCTGGATTGCGTTTTTCTCATACGTTGTGGTTGGCATTCCGGTCACGTATGTGATGGCGTTTGTGTTCGGCTGGGGCATAGTCGGCATTGCGTTGAGTTTCTCTGTTTCGCTCTTTACGGCCGGCGCCCTGTTTCTGCTGACATTCATGCGCACCACACGACGCCGTTCATGACCCGGAAGAATGCCTCAAAACAGTAGCGACGCACGGTTCGTGCGTCCGCCAACATGCTGATTATCAGACGTCACACGCGGACACACGAGCCGTGCGTCGCTACAATCTGAAGTTCTGCGACACTCTCACCATGCAGCGACCCTGCGCGGATGGCTGCGGATAAAAAATCGGCGGAATGATTGATTTTACCGAAAGTTTTGTTATTTTTGCGTTTAGGTAGTTCCGCTTATTGCGGAGCGCTTCGATTTTAACCGAGCCAATGCGCTCATCAATAACAGCTTAGATTATGACTTTTGCCGAGAATTGCAATGCGGTGTTTGACCGTTCGACATCTGACTACCATATCAATGACAATGTTGATTTTGTAGCTGCCAACCCGTATCCCTCAGATACCATCGACCATGTGCTTTATGCCAAAAACTGGATTGACGCCGTGCAGTGGCATCTCGAGGATATAATACGTGACCCCAATATCGACCCCGTGGCGGCGCTTGCGCTCAAACGGCGCATCGACCGTTCGAACCAGGACCGCACGGACATGGTGGAGGAAATCGATACTTATTTCCGTGAACTTTACTCCGGAGTGGAGGCGGCCGCCGACGCTACAATCAACACCGAGAGCCCGGCGTGGGCGCTCGACCGTCTGTCAATTCTTGCCCTCAAGATATATCACATGAAGGCGGAAGTGGAGCGTGACGACGCGTCGGCCGAACATATAGCCCGCTGCAGGGCGAAGTTCGATGTGTTGCTTGAGCAGCGTGTCGACCTTACGTCGGCCATCGACTGCCTTCTCGACGATATAGCTGCCGGCCGCAAATACATGAAGGTGTACCGCCAGATGAAGATGTACAACGACCCGGCCACCAATCCGGTGCTCTATGGCAAAGGGGAAGGGAAATAAGGCGGGCGGATTGTCCAATGTGCTGGTGCTGAGGTTTTCGGCCATCGGCGATGTCGCCATGACGGTGCCGTCGCTCTATGGCGCGTGTCATGCCCATCCCGACGTACGGTTTGTTTTTGTCACGCGGTCGTCGATGGTCTCGATATTTCTTAACGCTCCCTCCAATCTCGTGGTTGTAGGGGTCGATCTCAAGGGGCAGTATCGCGGGCTCGGCGGCATGCGCCGGCTTTTCGGCGAGTTGCGCGCGAAATATGACATTGATGCCGTAGTCGACCTCCATGATGTTATCCGCACAAAATATATCCGGTTGCTTGCCACGCTGAAAGGGCTGAAAGTGAGCCGTATACATAAAGGTCGCAAAGGCAAGCACGCGCTGACAAGGAAAAACAACAAGGTGATGCTGCCGCTCGAGACATCGCGCTCGCGTTACCGCTCGACATTCGCGCGGCTCAATCTCGTGCCCGACGAGTCGTTTAAAGGCCTTTTCGGTGGCGGAAAAGCTCCCGCCGAACAGTTCGCGGCAATCACGCCTCCGCGGGCCGCAGGTGAGCATTGGATAGGCATCGCTCCGTTTGCGCGGCATCAGGGCAAGATTTATCCTGTAGAGCAGATGGAAGAGGTGGTGTCGCGTCTGAGTGAGTCGGGTGATATGCGTATATTCCTTTTCGGTGGCGGCGATTATGAGCGTGAGGTGTTCGGCCGCTGGCAGGAGTGTTACTCCGGTGTCGTATCGCTTGCCGAAGGCCGATATGGGTTTGCCACTGAGCTTGCGCTTCTGAGCAATCTCGACTGCATGGTGTCGATGGACTCTGCCAACATGCATCTTGCATCGCTTGTCGACATTCCGGTGGTGAGCATCTGGGGCGCCACGCATCCTTACTGCGGCTTCAAGGGGTGGCGGCAGGATGATGACAATATCATTCAGTTGCCTCTGACGTGCCGTCCGTGCTCGGTGTTTGGCGACAAGCCGTGTCACCGCGGAGATTATCTGTGTCTTAACGGCATTAAGCCGGCGATAGTCGTCGACAAGGTGCTTTCTATCTTGGGTCGTACGCGCGATTTGACTAAACAATAATTGTTAAAAAGCGTTGATATATGTGACGGCATGCCAATGCTGTCATTACGTTTCAATTATTTATAAATATAAGTGTTATTCAGATGAAAAAAATCTGCTGTATGATTGCCATTGCGCTTATGGCGATGGCAATGCCCGTGAAAAGCAATTCCGCAATACCCGCGAATTATTATAACTCGATCAACGGACTGGCGGACAGCGACCTCAAAACCGCTCTCCACAAACTGATATACAACCATACGGAGGTTAAGTCGTATAGCGCTCTGCCTGAGTATTTCCGCACTACCGACAACTATCCAGGCACGGATTACTGGTGGGATATGTACTCCGACATGGAGGTGTCGATGTATATTACTTTCGGCACGTATATGAACCGTGAGCACTGTTTCCCTAAAAGCTGGTGGGGCGGCAGCACGAGCACTCCGGCTTACGTAGACCTGTTTCACCTTTATCCGTCGGAAGCCGCTGCAAATCAGGCCAAGAGCAATTATCCGCTTGGCGAAGTGGTGACATCTACGTTTGACAACGGAGTGGTGAAGGTCGGATATGCCACTACGGGTCAGGGCGGCGGTTCGTCAAAAGTGTTTCAGCCCAACGATATCTATCTCGGCGATTTCGCCCGCACATATTTTTATGTCGTGACATGCTACCAAAATCTAAAATGGGACTCTAAATACATGTATATGGTTGAGCAGAACACCTATCCTACGCTTAAGCCGTGGGCTATCGACCTGCTGCTCAAATGGCACCGCGCCGACCCGGTGAGCGAGAAAGAGGTTGACCGAAACGAGGCTGTGTATGGCTTCCAGGGCAACCGTAACCCGTTTATCGATCATCCGGAGCTTGTGGAATATATCTGGGGTAACAAGGTAGGACAGAAATATACGGTGGGCAGTTCGGAGCCTGTCGGAGATCCGGAGCTGACAACCCCCATACAGGATATGGCGCTTGATTTCGAGCAGATTGCAATCGGCAAGTCGGAGACAAGGCAGCTGGCGTTTCTGGGTCACAATCTGACCGGGCGACTGTCAGTGGTGATAACGGGAGCCGACAAAAGTATGTTCTCGCTTGATACAAAGACTATAGAGTCATCGCTGGTAAATGCCGAAGGCGGCTACTTCCTGCCGGTGACGTATACGCCTACGTCGCTCGGTGTGCACTCGGCCAGACTGATAATCTCTGACGGCGGCATGCCCGGCTCGCGCGGTGTTGCCCTGATGGGTGAATGTCTCGAAGTGCCTACGCTTACGGCGCCTGTCGCCACTGCGGCTTCAGATATTACCGACAACAGCTACGTCGCCAACTGGGATGTGTCTTCGGAAGTGGTCGACTACTATATCGTGACACGCACCCGCTATATCAATGGCAATTCGTCGTCGGAGGAAATCATGGCCGAGGAAAATTCGCTGCTGATCGATGGTTTCTCAAGCTCTACGTCAGAAAGCTACAATGTGCGCTCGGTGCGCCTCGGATATGAGTCGCCGGTGTCAAATGAGATATTCGTATATCATGCCGGTGTCGACGGGGTAGAGATGGATTCTCCTCTGGGATATGCCTACTGGCCCGGCGGTCTGCGCATAGTGTGCGGCGACACCCAGCATAATCTTGAGGTGTATGATATTGCCGGACGCAGAGTAATGACGATTGCCGAAGTAGCCAACAATGATATTATAGAGTTGCCCTTCGGAGTCTATTTCATAGCCACCGACGAGTGCCGCACTCCGTTGCGTGTGATTGTTAAATGATATAATGAGAAATAATCAGCCGGTATGGGCGCGATATGTGGCGCCTGTACCGGCTGATGCTTTTACAGCTGTGTAAGATATGAAGAAAAAGACAATCTGGGATCTTAACCGCGTGTCGGTCGACGAGTTCCGTCAGTCGAAAAAAATACCGTTGACCGTGGTGCTCGACAATGTGCGTTCGCTCAATAATATAGGCTCGATATTCCGCACCTCCGACGCGTTTGCGGTGGAGCGTATACTGCTTTGCGGCATTACTGCGACTCCGCCTTCGCCCGAGATACACAAGACGGCGCTCGGAGCCGAAGACTCGGTGCGATGGAGTTATTTTGAAAATACAGCCGATGCGGTGGAGATGCTTAAAAAAGAAGGGTATACGGTCTGTGCTCTCGAACAGGTTGACGGCAGTGTGTCGCTTGAGGCGTTTGAGGCCGACAGTGACGGACGGTATGCTTTCATTGCCGGAAACGAGGTCGACGGTGTCGACCAGAATGTTGTCGATATGTGCGATGTCTCGCTTGAGATACCGCAGGTGGGCACCAAGCATTCGCTGAACGTCGCAGTGTCGACAGCTCTCACCATCTGGCATTTCTTCCTTAAACTGCGCTGATTGACAGCCCTTTAATGCAGTTCGGCCGGAAGCGTTTATAATCTATTTTTTGCCGAGGAGGCGTTTCCAGCGGCGGTGGCGGCGTTTTGTGGTCTGGTAATCATTGAGAGAAGCGATGGCTTCGGCCACTGTGGTGTCGTTGTCTGCGCCAGAGGCTTTGGCGTAGGCGCGCGCCAGCCGCTCGGTGTCGGCAGGGTCGAGCGAGATGCTGCGAAACATCGACATGAGTTTCTTGCGGTCGGTGACTCCGAAATTCATGCGGTTGATGTCGACCAGATAGAAGTGGTAGCCTCCGCCGTCGTGACGGTCGACAAGTATGTTGCCGGGAGAGAAGTCGCGGTGATAGATGCCGGCACGGTGAAGCTCAACCATGAATTTGCCCATAGCGTCGATCAGACGGTCGGCGTCGGGCATTTTGCCCCAGTCGCGTATGTTGGGCAGGTCGAGGTATTCGCATATATAATATGAGTCGAGCAGTTTCAGACCTTTGCGTCGTTCGCTCCATGCTATGGGACGTGGAGTGGAAAACCCGAGGTCAAGGAGTCTGACGGCATGCTCGAATGAGCGGCGTGCCTTGCTGTGACGGAGGGTCGTATATATATATGAGTTCGGGAACTTGGTTTTGCGGAAATGCTTTACGCAAAGATGGCGGCCGTTTTTGGCGGCGACGTCATATAGCGTGTTGCGCGCTCCGCGATATATCTGCCGCGCGTCGCTGTCGGTGCCGTTGTGGAAAATGTCGGAGCAGCAATCGGCGGTGACACTGTCGGCGTCGGTGATTTTGTAGAGCAGTCGTGGTTTCATTGCAATGGTGATTGGCTTTGTCGCTATTATACGGCAGGCTCATTGCCTTCAAGACCGGCTATTGCTTCGGCCGCGGCCTTGCGGAAGAATTTTCCGGCGGCGATGTCGGCGGCGACTCTGTCGACATTCCTGCGCATTTCAGCATATTCTTCAGGTGTCACGGCTTTGACGCGGGCGTTGATTTCGTCGAGAGTGTCGACGGTGAAGCCTATGCCGTTGCGCGTCACGAAATCGGCCATGGCGGCGCCGCTCCATATTATGATGGGGAGCCTGGCGCGCAGATAGAGTGAGACTTTGTGGGGTGTGTTGAGGGCGAGGTAGCTGCCGAAGTCGCCTTCGCAGCTTTCGAGGGAATGTCCGTCCCACACGAGGCCATAGTCGCTTGTCATGCCGGCTATGATATTTTCGGCGGCCACAAATCCGTGGGCGAAAAATTTCTCGGGTACGTCGACCTGGTCCATTCTGAAACCGGAGCCGTATATGTCGACCACGTAGTCGCGTATCACGTTTCCCCATTCCCAGAGGAATGCGTTCTTGCGGCGGTTGACCGAGCCGGCGTAGGCCACGCGTATCTCTCCTTCGTTTATGCGTGAGGGGATAGGGTCGGTGGCGGTGAGGTAGTCCCAGGCGTCAAGGCTGCCCATCGGCTTGTCGAGACCTACGCTTCGCAGATGGTCGGCCATCACTTTGTTTGTGGCTATGATGTAGTCGGCGTTGCTGAGCCGGCGCAACTCTTTTTTTATGGTGAGAGCCTTGCGTCGGAAGCTGCCGAGGTCATGGATGAGCACCACAACTTTGGCTCCGTGGAGATGCGCAGCCTTACATATATAGGTGAAATATTTTTTCAACGGATATTGCAGAAACAATATGTCGCCGCGGCGCAGCTGTGTCGTGGCTTTTGCTATTCCGGTGAGATTGAAGAGGAAGTGTGCGGTTTTGGAGGTGTGCTCGGTGCGCGTGAGTCCGATGTTGCGGAATCCTTCGCCAAGCATGATCTGTTCCACATCGCTTTTGGCTTTGTTGCCGGCACTCGTGTGGTTGCGGTAGTTGTGGGATATGTATTTGTAGCTCATGACTGCTGTTATTTCACGGGTGGTAATGTGGATATTTTGCCGAGATGTGTGATATTGTAACGCCACGCACTCCACAGATGTTTGATTTTCAGCTCGAGACGCCGGCCGAATTTGCGTTTGCGCCATGAGCCGTAGATGCGGTGGCGGGCAAAGGCGTCGGGGTGTATGTCAACGCCGCGGTTGCATGGTGTCACGAGATATCCGGGATATATCACTGTCTCGTTGTCGAGTATCTGTAAGCAATCTTCCTCTTTCCATCCGAGTCGGCGTGCCGTTTCTTTCATTATCACGGGTGAGATTGTCTTGTCGTAGCTACCGTCGCGTTTTTTAAAGGGGCGGGCGTCATAGTAGGCGAACATCTCGCGGCAGAAGGCATTGCCTTTCTCTCCGATGAAAAATGCGGCCTGAAGCTGAAGCTTGTCTCCGATGTGCTCGTGCACGGTGGCGAAGCCGCGTTCGGGGATGTAGCGGTCGAAGCGCGCTGTGAGCAGTATGTCGGAGTCCATGTAGATGCCTCCCTCTTTCCATACGGCATAGAAGCGTGCGGCGTCGGCTGCAAAAGCCCATTTCCCGGCATCGAGTGCCTCGTCGATATACTGGCAGCCTATCGCGCGCGCGTCGCGCGCGTTCCATAAGCGTATGCGGTAGTCGGGAAGTATTTTTGCCCAGCTTTCAAGGCATTCTTTTATCTCGACAGGAAATTTTCCTCCGCCAAACCAGCATAAATGTATTATTTTAGGTATCATCGTCAATCTGTTTCTGCTTGTCTGACAAAAATACGAACTTTATCCGATACGGCAAAACTTTTACGGGACAGTGACGACGGTCATTTATTATTGAACGCTAAGAGAGTGTTTGGATTTAAATCAAATTAAATATTTGAGTATGCGGTGTGGAATTTGTAGCAGCTGATGTATGTGTGTAGAAAAAGTGTAGCTAAAAGTGGCTATTTGCTTATAAAATGAAATTATATAAAGCAAAAAGAAATTATAAGATAAGTACCGATAGAAAAATGTTACGAAAATTTGCAAAATAAAAACAAATTGCATACTTTTGTGGCATAAAGCTGTCACGCAGGCCTGCAATTGACGGTGCAGATATGGTTTAAAATAGGGAAAAGGTAATTTCTATGAAAAAGATTGTTTTGTCGATGTTTGCATTATTGCAGGCGATGTGGGCGGTGGCGGATGACGGTGCGGCCGGTCCGGATGGAAAAAGCGTGAGTTATATGCCTCAGGTGCACGGGGTGATACGTTCGCGTTGGGAGATGGAGACGGAAACGGGCGACAACCGTTTTGAAGTGCGCAATGCCCGTCTTGCACTCAGCGGAAATATCATTCCGGCAATCGATTATCTTGTTCAGACCGATCTGTGTGAGCAGGGGAAGATAAAGATACTTGATGCCTGGTGCGGTGTGAAGTTGGCCGAGGGTCTGAAAATAAGGGCCGGTCAGTTTCTTATGCCGGTAGGTATCGAGCCGCTCAGGGCTCCGGCGGCCTATATATTTGCCAACCGTGCGTTTATCGGGAAGCAGATGTGTGCAGCGCGCGGAGTCGGTGCCGAAGTGGCGTATGTTGTTCCGTCGGAATTGCCTGTTACGGTGAAGGGGGCGGTGTTTAATCCGGCGTCGGTCGCTGATCATGATGTCTGGAGCCATTCGCCGGCATTCTCAGCGTCGGCTCTATGGCAGATCAGGTCGGTGGGGATTAACGTGGGTTACCAGTCGGCTGTTCCGGAGGCAGGCCGCACGAATATTGCCGATGCGGCTGTGATTTTCAAGTCGGGCCGGTGGAATGTTGAGGCTGAATATATGTATAAACATTACACGCATGGCTACAGCCGGCCGGCTCACGGATATTCGGTGTTTGGAAACTATTGGTTGCCGCTGCGGGCCGGCGAACTTAACCGGCTGTCGTTTCAGGGACGTTTTGACGGCATGACCGCGCATTGTGCCGGCGAACTTGAGTCTGACGGCAGTCTTGCCATGTCGCAACCGGCGCGCAACCGTATCACTGTGGGCACGACGATCGGGTGTTTCAGGCAAAAAGTGCATGCCGACCTGAGGCTTGACTATGAGAAGTATTTTTATCATCATGACGCTGTGGCTGCTGCAGGGCAGGGCGATAAGGTTGTGGTAGAGTTTGTAGTGAGCTTCTGATTGCATGGTGTCAGACAGGTCATGGCGTGAATGAATTTTATTGTATTAATTTAATTATAAACTGATTATGAAAAAGTTATTTGCTTTTATCGCAGTGCTGTTGCTGTCGGTTTCGGCTGCAGTGGCTTCGGAGGGAACGGAAAAGGCTGACAAGGCTATTATAGTGATTGACATGCAGAATGACTTCGTGGAGCCGGAAGGGGTGCTCTGCGTGGCCGGTGCGAAACCGACAATTCCGGCAATCCGGGAGTTGCTTGACTATGGTCGGGCCAATGGTTGGAAAGTAGTGTATATCGTGCGTGAGCATCGTCCGTCGGGTCTCGATGTCGATGAGCCGCGAGTGCCGCTGTTTACCGACGGCAAACCGGGATATTGTGTTCCGGGCACGTGGGGCGCCGAGATTGTCGACGGCATAAAGCCCGCGGAAGGTGACCTCGTTGTGGCGAAATTCCGTAACAGCGCGTTCTTCAATACTCAGCTCGACCTTATATTACGCCGACTCGGTGTCAGTACGGTTATTCTTGCCGGAACGCAATATCCCAATTGCGTGCGCGGCACGGCCAATGATGCGATGAGTTATAATTATGAGACGGTGGTCTGCACGGATGCGTGCTCGGCAAAGACTCCCGAAGTGGCGGAAGCGAATATATTCGATATGCGCAATATGGGAATTAAATGCATAAGCCTCGAAGAAGTGAAGGAAAATTATAAATGATTTATAATAGGTGAGTCATAAAAATTATTGCGTAATTATTATCAGCGGCGCTTTTCCGGCGCTTTTTACTCCCATCCTCAGTCGTGTGGATTGCTACACTCCGTCATCTTTGAGCAAAAATCTCTCGAAAAATCACCCGCTGATTATAAAATAATTTTCACGACGTATTTATAAAAAGAGTTTTGACGAAACTTTTTTGCCGTTAGGTTTATTGAAAAATGTTGGATGGACACGTGTCGTTTTATAATTTGGCGGCGCGTGTCTTTCTTTTGTTGTGATTGCGTATGTTGGTGCTGCAGCAAGGAATGGGCTGTTTTCCTAAAAAAAAGTTTCAGTTGTAGTCGGTTGATTATTAGGCTTATAGTTGTTTTGGTATGAAAATTGTTTGAAAAAAGTTGCTGAAATATTTGGTGGTTTCAAATTAAACCCATACCTTTGCACTCGCTTTCGGGGAACAGCGGTTCTCAACAAATCAAACGATGAAAAGTTTGATGCGAAAAGTAAAAAAAATGAAAAAAGTTGAACAAAAATTTGGTAGTTTCAAAAATTTGAGTTTACTTTGCAAAGAATTTCCGCCGCAAACGATGCGACGGTTTGAAAATAGAACATTGAAAGATTTACAATAGACAATAGTAAGTACAAGAGCTATTATGATTTGTCTCTTATGAGACAATGTCAATTCCTGAATCAACCCTCTCCTTTTGGAGAAAAGGTTAATCTCTGATTGTATTGTTTGCCTTATTAAGAAAAATAAAGAAACAAGATACAACAACGAAGAGTTTGATCCTGGCTCAGGATGAACGCTAGCGACAGGCTTAACACATGCAAGTCGAGGGGCAGCGGGATTGAAGCTTGCTTCAATTGCCGGCGACCGGCGCACGGGTGAGTAACACGTATGCAACCTGCCCGTCACAGGGGAATAACCGGAAGAAATTCCGACTAATTCCGCGTAACACCTTTGTAAGGCATCTTATAGAGGTCAAAGGAGCAATCCGGTGGCGGATGGGCATGCGGCGCATTAGCTAGTCGGCGGGGTAACGGCCCACCGAGGCGAC
>ERZ778513.110-NODE-110-length-72965-cov-13.801728_pt1 | contig 72965 bp, 52 predicted proteins | sample MGYA00510345_ERZ778513 | MGnify/ENA primary metagenome ERZ778513 (study PRJEB29527, sample SAMN07138966) | mouse gut metagenome | material: feces | host: mouse | place: China:Nanjing | collected 2016-01-25 ... | reverse complement strand
TTTGCATATCAGTCATTCTCCCGAAATATCTTACAGAGCAGTGGAGCGGATAATTATCGGATCTCGTCTGATCACTACGTATCGGAGAAACATTGGTTCCCAACGTGTGGCTGAAAAATGCGGATTTCAGTTTGTCGGGGATTATGTATGTGAGGGGGATCCATAGCAGAGCATACCGTCTGTACCTGTAAGTAGCAAACTGGGGCGCATCGGGCGAGATGGTCAGCTTGCTCAAAGATCTTGACAACCCTAACGACATTGTTTTTTATCTTCTGACTTGGTAGTATGTATGTCTAACATGATTCAGAGCTAGTGGCGTCCTAGCGCTATACAAAGCTGAGGATGGGGTGGTATAGTTTTGTTTAGTGGAGAAGGTGTGTATGGTGGTTATTTGGACGAACAATATTTAACGATGGCATGTTATTTATGTGAAAGTAAATTTAAAACTCGCTTTCAACATTTATTATTTACTACGATTTTAAGTTAAAAAAAAACTATGAAACACCGCGTGACTATTCCGATGATGGTAGTCGGATCAATGTTTTTATTTACTCCGACAATTGATGCGCAGAATTCAGTTGTTGTGACCGAAGAGACTGTTACAGTCGTGGATGATCAGCATTGTAATACGACGTATTATAATACTTGGCGTGACGGTTGGTTCTTACAGGCCGGAGCAGGTGTCGATATACCTGCAATGGAAGGTTTTAAGGAGAAGAAAAAGGTAGGCATAACGTATAATTTTGGTGTTGGCCGATGGTTTTCTCCGTATTTCGGGCTTCGATTTAGTGGTTACTATGGCACCATTCATGAATCTATGCCGCAAAATTATACTTTAAGCTGGAGATCAGCCAATATCAATGCCGATGTGATGTGGGATATGTTTAATTCTATCGGTGGGGTTGATCTGTCAAGACCGGTCAGTGTGGTTCCTTTTGTCGGTATAGGCGGTACGTATAACTGGCGTTTCAGACCTCAGTCCGGAGTTAATATTATTGACGATAATGGTAACCTGAAAAACAATGCCTGGGCTTTGCCTGTTTCTGCAGGTATTCAGGTCCGGTTCCGTCTGTGTCGTTATGTTGATCTTTTTCTTGAAGCGCGTGCGCAGTTTGCCGGAGATTCCTATAATAATGTGGCATACGATAAGCCTATCGACATTAATTTTATGGGAACAGGCGGTGTGACAGTCAATATCGGAGGAAAGTCATTTAAGGCCTACGATCCCTGTGCATACAATGATTATATTGCATCGCTTAACGGTCAGGTCAATGATCTTCGCGGAGAGTTGGCTACTACGGTGGCGGCTTTGGCAGAAGCAGAGTCACAGTTGCCATGTCCGGAGGTAAAAGAGACGGTTCATGTGGAGAAGAAGGCTACTGCTGTCATGATGAGTACCGTACGGTTTACAATTAATTCGGCTAAAGTCAGTCAGATGGAGATGGTCAATGTCTATAATGTGGCTGAGTATCTTAAGGCTAATCCTGATGTGAAGATTGTGATAAAGGGATATGCGGATAAAAATACCGGTACATCTTCGTATAATCAGAAACTTTCCGAAAAGCGTGCACAGGCTGTTTATGATTTATTGGTCAATAAATACGGCATCTCTCCTAACCGTTTGTCAAAAGAGGCCGCCGGTTCTTCCTCTCAGCCATACGGTACAAATGATTGGAACCGTATAGTAATCTTTTCACAGAATTAATAATTGGGGAAATATATTTGATGAGTTGACCTTCTGCCGCATTATATGAAGCGGCAGAAGGTCAACTCTCTAATGTAACCGTGTTGTGTGATATCGGGTTTCTGTGTGTAATCAATTTGTAAGTATATGGCTGTCGGTTTGTAATTTTTGAGAGGGAAAATGTATGAAAAATTAGCAAAATGCTTACCTTTGTACTCATGAAATCTACCATTAATATCGGCATCTGATATATCGGATGAGTGGGAACATGTGCCGCTTTTTCCGGTGAGTGAGGAAAATATAATAGATCAATTTTATCATAATGTCAACACTTAGATTTAAAGTCGTGGACGAAGCCTTTAATCGTAAGGCTCATCATGTGGACATTCCGGCTGAAAGACCGGAAGTGTATTACGGAAAATACGTGTTCAACAGACAGAAAATGTTTGAGTATCTTCCGAAAAAAACTTTTGAGGTGCTTGTCAATGCCATTGACAATAAAGAGTCTTTGCCGCTTGATGTGGCCGACAGTGTTGCGCAGGGCATGATGCGATGGGCAATAGACAATGGTGCCCGTCATTATTCTCATTGGTTTCATCCGTTGACTGACGGCACAGCCGAGAAGCATGACGCGTTTGTGCAGCATGACGGCAAAGGTGGCATGGTTGAGGAGTTTAATGGTAAGTTGCTTGTTCAACAGGAACCCGATGCGTCTTCGTTTCCGAACGGCGGCATACGAAACACCTTTGAAGCCCGCGGCTATTCAGCCTGGGATATATCTTCTCCTGCTTTCATTCTAGACAAGACTCTGTGTATTCCCACGATTTTCATATCGTATACGGGCGAGTCGCTTGACTATAAAACGCCGCTTTTGCGGGCATTGAATGCAGTGGATCGCGCAGCTACCGTGGTGGCACGTTATTTTGATCCGTCGGTCAGACATGTGATGAGCTATCTCGGCTGGGAACAGGAATATTTTCTTGTGGATGAGGCCTTGTATTCTGCGCGTCCGGATCTGATGTTGACCGGACGTACGCTTATGGGACATGAGAGTGCCAAGAATCAACAGCTTGAGGATCATTATTTCGGTGCTATTCCGTCGCGAGTGGAGGCTTTCATGCTTGATCTGGAAATCGAATGTCATAAATTGGGTATTCCGGCAAAAACCCGTCATAACGAGGTCGCTCCCAACCAGTTTGAACTGGCTCCTATTTTTGAGGAAACCAATCTGTCCAATGATCACAATCTGTTGCTGATGGGTCTGATGACCGAGGTCGCCCGCCGTCATAATTTCCGTGTTCTGCTGCATGAAAAGCCGTTTAGCGGCATTAACGGTTCCGGAAAACATAATAACTGGAGTCTCGGCACTGATACCGGTAAACTCTTGTTTGCGCCAGGCAAGACTGCTGAAGACAATCTGCAGTTTTTTGTATTTGTGGCAAATGTGCTTGCGGCAGTACATAATCACAATGGACTTTTGAAAGCGTCGATAATGTCTGCCACAAACGCGCATCGTCTCGGAGCCAATGAGGCACCTCCGGCTATTATCTCCATATTTCTCGGATCCCAACTCTCCGGCATTCTTGACAAAATCGAGGAGATGAGTGCTGAAGACCTTATAAATCTGTCGGCTAAGGAAGGGATGAAACTGAATCTGACACAGATTCCTGAAATTATGTTGGATTCGACAGACCGTAACCGCACATCTCCATTTGCGTTTACTGGCAATCGGTTTGAGTTCAGAGCTGTGGGATCCAGTGCAAACTGCGCTTCCGCTATGATCGCTCTGAATGCCGCTATGGCAGCCCAGCTTCAGGATTTCGCGGCGAAGGTTGATGCCCGGGTGGCCTCCGGCGAACAGCTGAAGCGGGTTATCCTTGACGAGACCAAAGCGCTTATATCGGCTCATCGTACCATCTGTTTCGACGGCAACGGTTATTCTGACGAGTGGAAAGAGGAAGCCGCACGTCGAGGTCTAGATTGCGAGACATCCGCTCCTAAGATTTTTGACTCATATCTTTCGCCTGAGTCTGTGGCCATGTTTGGCAAGACAGGAGTCTTCTCTCCTGTGGAACTTGCTGCGCGCAATGAGGTGAAGTGGGAGATGTACACAAAGAAAATTCAGATTGAAGCACGTGTGCTCGGAGATCTGGCCATTAATCATGTGATACCTGTGGCCACACGTTATCAGTCGTTGCTTTTGGATAATGTATTTAAGATCAAATCACTTTTTTCATCGGAAAAGTGGACGGCCATTGCCGCGCAGGATATGGTGGCTATCGAGAATATTTCAGAGCATATAGCCGTGATACGTGAGGAGGTGCGACAGATGGTTGACGCCCGCAAGACTGCTAATCGCATAGATTCTGAACGAGAAAAAGCAGTGGCTTATCATGACAACGTGTTGCCTCACATGGTTAAAATCCGCTATCATATAGACAAATTGGAACTTCATGTCGATGATGAGATGTGGCCTTTGCCAAAATATCGTGAGCTTCTGTTTATCCGTTGATTTTTTCGAATGGAACAGTTGAAACATGAATGCGGTGTGGCGATGATACGTCTGCTGCAACCGCTGAAATATTATAAAGAGAAATATGGTACATGGCAGTATGGGCTGAACAAGCTCTATCTGCTGATGGAAAAGCAGCATAACCGCGGACAGGAAGGAGCCGGGGTCGGGGTTGTGAAAATGGATTCCGCTCCCGGTTCCGAATATGTGTTCAGAGAACGTGCGCTTGGCGCAGGGGCCATATCTGAAATATTTGACCGCATACGCATGGGGCTGGGAGCGGATCCCGGACCCGAATCTCCGTTTATCGGTGAGATATATATGGGGCATCTGCGCTATAGCACTACGGGGCGCAGCGGCTTGAATTACGTGCATCCTTTTTTGCGCAGAAACAACTGGCGTTCGCGTAATCTGTTGATGTGCGGCAATTTCAATATGACTAATGTGGACGATATTTTTTCGTCGATAGTCGCGTCTGGCCAGCACCCGCGGTTTTATAGCGACACGGTGCTGCTGCTTGAGCAGCTCGGCTATGCTCTGGACCATGAGAATCATCGGATTTACCGTGAGTTGCGCGACAATATGTCGGGACCGGAACTGAGCCGTGCGATTGAGAATGCCATAGATATTCCGCGTGTGTTGCGCGAGGCGGCTCCGAAATGGGATGGCGGATACGTGATCTGCGGAGTGACTGGATCCGGCGATATCTTTGCCATGCGCGATGCAAACGGAATACGCCCGGCATTTTATTATGCTGACGATGAAATTGTGGTGCTGGCATCGGAGCGTCCGGTGATCCAGACTGTGTTCAATGTGAAGCGGGTCCAGGTGCGTGAGTTGGATCCGGGTTGCGCGCTGGTAGTGAACCGTGCGGGCAATGTGACTGTGGACCGTATATTGCCCGAAGGTAGAAATATGCGCTGTTCGTTTGAACGCATATATTTTTCCCGAGGAAGTGATGCCGATATTTATCGTGAGCGTAAAGCTCTCGGAAGAAACCTTGCTTCACGTATCATGATGAGTGTAGGCGGAGATCTGAGCCGGTCGGTGTTTTCGTTTATTCCCAATACGGCTGAAGTGGCTTTTATCGGCATGATAGAGGGAATGGAAGAGATTCTTGAGCGAGAAAAAGCAGACGAGATATTGCGTCTGAGTTCCGACGGAGCTCTTACGCCCGATGCGCTCAGGGCTGTGATGGCACGCAAACTCCGAGTAGAGAAAGTAGCTATAAAAGATATAAAACTCAGGACGTTCATTGCTGAAGGAGAGTCACGTAATGATCTCGCGGCTCATGTATATGATGTGACATACGGGATTGTAAGAAATGACGAGGATACTCTTGTAGTCATTGATGACTCTATTGTGCGCGGTACCACTCTGCGACAGTCGATTATACGGATGCTGTATCGTCTGCATCCGAGAAAGATAGTGGTGGTCAGTTCCTCTCCGCAGGTGCGTTATCCTGATTATTACGGGATTGACATGAGCCGTATGGGCGAATTCATCGCGTTTCGGGCTGCGGTGGCTCTGCTGCATGAAAGTGGTCGATCCGGTCTGTTGGATAAGGTTTACCGTGATTGTTTGGAGCAGGCAGGACTTCCTGAGTCTCGGCAGCGAAATTGCGTGAAGGCTATCTATGAGCCTTTCTCAGACGAGGATATATCACGTAAAATTGCAGAGATGCTCACTCCTCCCGAAGTAAAAGCCGAAGTGAAGATCGTTTATCAGACTCTCGATGGCCTTCGCAGGGCCGTGCCGGGGCATCCGGGCGACTGGTATTTTTCCGGTGACTATCCTACGGCAGGTGGTGTGCGTCTGGTAAACCGCGCATATATAAATTATTATGAAGGAAATATAGAAAAACGTTAGTAAATGAAAAGAAAACAGATTTTTTTATTGGCTGCAGCTATGGCCGTTGCCGGTCTGGCAGTATGGGCCGTAGTCAAAAATGATCAGCTTCCAGTTATGAACCGAGTAAACCCGCTTTTGCAACCTTACGAGACTCCTTATGAAATTCCTCCGTTTGACCAGATCATGGTGGAGGATTATATCCCTGCTTTGAAAGAGGGCATTGACATTCAGCGTCAGGAGATAAAGGATATTGTATCCAATTCCGAAAAGCCTACTTTTGCCAACACTATTCTTGCGCTTGACCGCAGTGGAGAGCTTGTGGAGAAGACCATGATGCTGTTTTCCGCTCTTGATGAAGCAATGTCATCGCCGGAACTGGTGGATGTGGCGGCGGATGTATATGCCATGTACCAGCAATGGGGAGATGAGATGTCTATGAATCCTGAACTTTTTAAGAGGGTAAAATATCTTTATGAGCAGCGTGACAGCATGGATCTGACAGTGCCGCAACGTCGCCTGATAGAGAGCACATATAAGGATTTTACCCGCAATGGCGCATTGCTTGATGCCGCTAGTCAGGGCAGCCTGAAACGCCTTAATGCCGATTTGACAGACATGTATCTGAAATATAACAAGAACCTTCTGAACGCTACCAACCAGTTCTATGTTACGGTTGATGATTCTTCTCGTTTGGCAGGCATACCTGCGGCCAATGTCGCCGCTGCGGCAGAGGAGGCTGTGGCGCGTGGTCTCGGAGAGGGTAAATGGGTGTTCACACTTCATGCTCCGAGCCGTTTGCCATTGCTGCAATATGCTGCCGACCGTGAGTTGCGCCGTCAGGTTTATGAAGGTTACACATCACTGGCTTCTACCGGTGAATTTGACAATTCCGACATCATAAACCGCATAGTGAAAGCTCGTGTTGCCAAGGCTCATTTGCTCGGTTTCAAGTCGTATGCAGACTATGCTACCGACAATGTCATGGCCAAGACAGTCGACAATGCTGAAAATCTGTTGATGCAGATATGGCGCCCGGCTGTGGCACGTGTACGCGAAGAGGTTGCGGAAATGCAGGCTGTTGCCGATCAGGAGGGTGCCGGTATAACTATCGCGCCATGGGATTATTATTACTATGCCGAGAAAGTGCGCCGCAAAAAGTATGCCCTTGATGAAGATGAACTTCGTCAGTATTTTGCTGTGGACAGTGTGGTCAAAGGCGCCTTTACACTTGCGAAAATTCTGTACAATGTAGAATTCACACCTATGCCTGATGCGCCTGTGTATCATCCTGACGTGAAAGTCTATGACATGAAGGATGCTTCGACGGGTGAGCACATAGCCGTGTTTATGACAGACTATTTCCCGCGTTCTTCAAAGCGACAGGGTGCGTGGATGAGTGAATTCAAAGGCAGTTATGTGGCTGACGACGGATCTGCTGTTCGTCCCATCGTGTATAATGTAGGTAATTTCTCAATGCCAACGGCCGATACTCCGGCATTGCTGACTCTCGATGAGGTGGCTACGCTGTTTCATGAGTTCGGCCATGGACTCCACGGGATGCTTACGCGTGCCGAATATAAAGGGCAGGCAGGTACGAATGTCGACCGTGACTTTGTGGAGCTTCCAAGCCAGATCAACGAACACTGGGCCGTTGAGCCTGAATTGCTTAAACAATATGCCCGCCATTGGAAGACCGGTGAGGTCATTCCTGACGGCTTGATTGAAAAACTTCAGGCTGCCGGACATCATAATCAGGGATTTATGACGACAGAGCTTGCCGGCGCTGCTTTGCTCGATCTTGCATGGGGTAAGATTGAGGATTATACGGATACGATTGACGTGATGGCATTTGAGCGTTCGGTTGCCGACAGGCTCGGCATGCCTGCCGAGGTGCAGTTCCGTTATCGTTCGCCTTATTTCAAGCACGTGTTCGGCAGTGACGGATATGCTTCCGGCTATTATACTTATCTGTGGGCGGAAGTGCTTGACACCGACGGTTTCGAGTTGTTTAAGGAAAAGGGCATATTTGATCATGCCACAGCGCAGGCATTCCGCAAAAACGTGCTGGAAGCGGGCGGCAGTGAAGATCCGATGGAACTTTATGTACAGTTCCGCGGACATCGCCCGACTCCGGATGCCCTTTTGCGCCACCGCGGACTTAAATAAATCAGTTTAGTTATTTTTAGAAACAGTTTTTTTATATGATAAACCAAATATCACGGCTTTTACTGGCGTCAGCAGTGACAGCGTTGCCGTTGTACATGGGGGCGGCGCCTGTTCCTGAGATGTATGCGCTTATGCTGGATTCGGAGAGCTGGACTGATGCTACTCCGTATGGAATATATCGTTTGCCTTTTCAGGATGGGGATCCGATCGAACTGGTGAATGGTAATGCTACCGGCGAAATGTTTGAGGCTCGTGGCGGCGCAGTTTATGCCAATGGTAAATATTTCACCGCACGAACTTTTTATACGGGTGGAAAACCGTCGAGAACAATCCATTATATCTATGATACGGAGACATGGGAGCTGATCGACGAGTTTGATGGAGACCCGTATTTTCAGGCGTCGGATATGGCTTATGATCCATCATCGGATACGGTGTATGGTAGTTTCGCCAAATTCAAAGAGGGCACGAATGTGCCGGAATGTTACAGTCTTGGCAAGGTGGATATATCCACAGGAATAATGACGCGTATATGCGATCTTGATGCCATGTGGCGCGCGTGTGCTTTTGATGACGAGGGCAATCTGTATGCTGTCAGGGCCGGAGAGACCTTATGTGATTTTGCAAAGATCGACAAAACCACCGGGGCAGCAGAGGTCATAGCGGCCAATATACCTCCGTCGTATTATCTGACCACCGGTACTATCGACAATGATACACGCCGCTTCTATTATGCCATCTGCATGGATGAAGGATCTGCCATGTGTGCTATAGATCTCGATTCAGGCAAGTTTGAGATTCCTTATGAATTTCCCGGTGGAGAGGCTTTTTCCGGCATGTATATACCTATTCACGTGCCAGAGGAAGCGCCATCTCCTGTGAGCGGACTGGATTTTGATTTTCGTGGCCCTGCTCTGAATGGTAATGTTGTCTTTGAGATGCCTTCGTATGCTAAGAGCGGAGATATTCTTGTCGGTGAGCTTTCTTATAGATTGAAGATCAACGGCCGGGACTATACTTCTGGCAAAGGGGCACCAGGGGCAACTATGAAGGTTCCGGTCAGTGTGTCGGCCCCTGGCAATTACACTGTCGTTGTCACAGCATCCAATCTTGACGGTGAAAGTTTCCCTGTGCCCATGACCCAATGGATCGGCAATGACTATCCGTGTGCGCCGGCGGAGGTAGCCATGACGTATGAGGATGGCATCGCTACGGTTCGATGGGATGCAGTCACTCTGGCGGAGCATGACGGATATCTGAATGCTGCGGATGTGACATATACTGTGGTCCGTCAGCCGGATGGCGTAAGAGTGGTGGACAATAAGAAGTTCACTCTTTTCAGTGAGCCTATTCCAGAGCCGGAGGATTTCATCGAATATTATTATACTGTAGTGGCAACCCATGCGGGACTCAGCGCCGAAGAGGTTAAATCCAATGCTGTCCGTCTTGGCCACTGCTCCATTCCTTATGAAGAGACTTTCACTGACGCCGATTCGTTTGAATACTTTACAGTACTTGATGCCAATAATGACGGATATACATGGAAGGCTTACAACAAGCAGGCCCGCATATCATATAATGTTGCCTATAAGACAGTGGGCATGGATGACTGGCTTATCACTCCGCCTATGCGGCTTGAAGCCGGACAGGCATACGAATTCTCAATGGATGCTTATACCGGAGAGACAACGTGTCCCGAACGAGTGGAAGTCTATTTTGGCACATCTCCTAATGTGGGTTCGATGACCCGTAAGATTATTTCCGCAACGGATCTGACGCAGGGTTTCCATCCGCAAAGATTGAAAGGTGAAATATCTGTCACAACAGCGGGCAATTATTATTTTGGTATACACGCATGCAGTGATCCTGACTCATATATGCTGTATGTTGACAATATTTCCGTTGTCGGCGGTCCGGACTCAAATGCACCTGATGCGGTTGGCAATCTGTCGGTGACCCCTGATGCCGCTGGTGCAAATTCGGTGACTGTTTCGTTTACGCTTCCGTCAAAAACCGTGGGCGGTGCTGCGCTGTCCGCGATTTCCAAAGTTGAGATTCTACGTGACGGCACGCTGATCCATGAAATTGCCAGTCCGTCTGTTGGCGGAACAGTAAGCTATGTTGATGATAATAACCTGAGTAACGGCCTGCATACATACTCGGTTCGTGCATACAATCAGGCTGGCATCGGACGTACGGTGGATGCAAAAGTGTTTGTAGGTATAAACTATCCTAATGCTCCTTCATGGGCAAAGGCCCGGGAGATATCCGCCACCGGTGAAGTGAATATAACCTGGAGTGAAGTGGAGACGGATGTGGACGGACATCCCGTTAACGGACAGATTTCCTATAGTATATTGGAGGTCAACGGCAACGAGCGCAATACCATAGCTACAGGACTAAAAGAGCTAAGCTATACGTATAAGCCGGATGTCAATACAGATACTCAGCAGTTCATTTCTTACACAGTCTTTGCCGAGACATCGGCAGGTCTGAGCGCGTCAGGCACTTCTACAGGATGGGTGATAGTCGGTAATGCAGACTGCTTGCCATATCATGAGTCGTTCAGCAACGAGGATCTGTCCACAGTCTGGGGCACGTCTCAGAGTGGCATGGGGCAGTGGTACACCGTGTCCAAGCTGAATAAAAACGAATATAATCCTGAGATCAATCCGCAGGACGGCGACAGCGGCATGCTTGCTTTTGTTCCGATCATGAACGGCGATCAGGCCACTGTGGAATCTGCCAAGATTGATCTTTCGGGTGCAAAGGCTCCTGTGCTGATGTTCCATTATTATGCCATGACAGCTCCGGCAAATGAACTGGAGGTTATGGTCAATGACGGAGAAAACTGGACGTCACAGAAAAAGATCTCGGTTGCAGCCGACAATGGCAAAGAAGGATGGCGTAAGGTCATTGTTCCGCTGTCTGCGTATAGAGACGGTGTGATCCGGATCGCGTTTGTAGCCACAAGCAATTCTTCGAATGCAAAAGGTTATGTGGCTATTGATAATGTGTATGTGCGTGAACTGTACGCTCATAATCTGGCCGCTGTGTCGATTGATGTGCCCTCTAAAGTTGTCGCTAATGAACTGAACGAAATCGGCATCACGGTTGAAAACACCGGCACTATGGCTGCTTCGGGTTATTCGGTTGAAGTATATCGCAACGGATCTGTGGTGGCTATAGTCGAAGGCAGTGAGGTTGAACCGGAGGGAAGAGTGTTGCTTAAGGCTGCAGATATGCCACATGTCGCGTCAGGTCCTAAAGTAACATATCATGCCGAGGTTGTCTACGAGTATGATGAAGATGAGACTGACAATGTCACATCTCCTGTGACGGTGCGTCTCTCAGTACCTAAATATCCGGTTGTGACTGATCTGACGGCCGAAAAATCATCCGGTAAAGTAGTTATGGCGTGGAGTGAACCGAATATTACCGACCCCATTGCAACTGAAGTGACCGAAGATTTCGAGGATTACGAGTCATTTGCCATAGATGACCTCGGAGAGTGGACCATGTATGATTGTGATGGCGCGGTGAGCGAAGGCATCCAGGGTATCGACGTGCCCCATCTCAGGAAAGACCCGTTTGCATATATGGTTATGGACCGTACATATCCCGCGTTCAATGACTCATACGAAGCTCATTCCGGTTCCAAATACCTGGCAGCATTCTTCAGTCTGTTTGTTCCCAATGATGACTGGTTGGTTTCACCGCTGTTGTGGGACGGAGAACAGGATGTCTCGTTCTGGGCGCGCAGTTACTACGACGCACACCTCGAATCATTTGAATTCCTGATTTCTTCAACTGGCAAAGAAACAGATGATTTCTCTGTCGTTGACCGTCAGGAGGGAATCATGACCGTATGGACAAACTTCACGTATACACTGCCTGCCGGTACCAAATACTTTGCCATACGGTGTGTGTCCGATGACAAGTTTGCATTCTTTGTGGACGATATAACTTACACCCCTGCACCATCATATATGGCCGATCTGAAATTGTTGGGCTACAATGTCTATCGCAATGGAGAGCGCCTTAATGATAAAATGCTGACATCGACATCGTTTGTGGATGAGAATCCCGTAGCCGGAGATAAAAACTACAATGTCTCTGTTGTTTATGATCAGGGAGAGTCTGCACTGTCCAATACCGTAGGCATAGATATTTCATCTCTGGATGAGATTGCGTCCGACGGAGTGAATATCGGCGTAGTCGGATCAAATGTCGTTGTTTACAATGCTTCCGGCAGACAGATCGAGGTGTTTGGCATTGACGGCACACTGGTGTTTGCTGCTGACGGAGCCGAAAAGATGACCATACCGTTGTCTACGGGCATATATATTGTAAAGGCCGGCAACAAGACCGCTAAGGTTGGAGTAAGATAACCGACCGCTGTCATTATAGAAAGGATAAGGGCACGACTAAAAAGTCGCGCCCTTATTCTTTCATCGGATTATGTGCGGTGGGCCGCTGTGTCTATTCGTGCTGGGTGATGAATTGTCTGGGGGTGACGCCGACTTTGTTTTTGAAAAAACGGATGAAGTGTTGCGGATATTGGAAGCCGAGAGAGTAGGCGATTTCAGTCACGTTTTTAGTGCCTTGAAGTAGTTGGAGTTTTGCGTGGCTGAGGAGTTTGCGGTGTATGTATTCCTGTGCCGTTTGTCCGGTGGACCGTTTCACGAGGTCGCCGAAGTAGTTGGGCGACAATGCCACTTTGTCTGCAAAGTATTTTACGTTGGGAATGCCGAGTTCGCTTATTTCGGAACTGTGTATGTAATCATCAAGCAGCGATTCAAAGCGAGACATGATTCCGTCATTAAGCGGTTTCCTGATGTCGAATTGACGACTGTAAAATCTCAGGCAATAATCAAGCAGGAGTTCGATATTGCTTACTGTCAGCTGTCTTGAGAATTGATCCGGCTGACATGACAGTTCGTTTTGAATATGGTTGAAGATGTCTGTTACCAGTTGACGCTCGTTTTCGTCGAGATGCAGGGCTTCGTATGATTCGTAGGAAAAGAATGTGTATCGGCTGATTTTGCCGGCAAGTGATGTGCGAAACAGCAGATCCGGGTGAAATAGCAGTCCGATGCTTCGCGGAGGTTCGGTGCCATTCGGAACTTTGGAAATCTTGGTCGTCTGTCCGGGGCCTATGCAGACCACTGACATCGCGTCGAAATCATATTCGGTTTTTCCGTAGTTTATCACGCATCCTTTTGTCTCTTTTAGAAACATTGCATAAAATCCCCAGTTGATAGTCGCTTCGCGTACCTGATCCGCATTGTTGAATTCTACTACGCTCACTAAAGGGTGTAACAGAAGCTTTCCGAAAAAATCGCAGTATTGGCCTATGGTTGTGAATATTTCCATAATGTCGCAAATTTACGAAAATTGTGGTAAATCAGTCCGTTTATTATTTTTATTCTATATTATTATATTAGGATGCGGAATCTGTAAATATGGTTGTTATATAGTCGGCACTGGTAGTGACAGGACAGTGAAAAGTACGTATTTTTCTGGAAGAGGGGCTGATTGATGAAGTCAGCGTGATGATAGCGCCGGGTGTTGACGGTCGTCAGGGAATGGCGACAATATTTGACGGTATACGGCGCTGTGACGGAATGCCGGCTCGGCGTCTCAGACTTAAGTCCATGTCGGATATCGGCGATGGCACTGTCTGGTTGCGCTATTATATAATGGAGTGATGCTGCTGTGTCACAGATCAATATTGTCTGGGCTGTAAGGATATATCATATATTTGGCAATGCCGAACAGCAGGGCTCCGACCATTTGGTACGGCGATGCTTCCGGCTTATGGATATAGTCAAAGGCTGGCGTGTGCAGACAATCCGGGTTCAATCCTTGTAAATCTGCCGGATATGGTTCTGTTGAGAGACGCATGTTGACCATGTCGAATCTCAATTTCCGGAATTTTAAAAGTGTGGCAAGGCCTATGTTTCCGTCTATATTGTCTGATAGCATGCTGTGGTCTTCACTGACGAATATAGATGGCAATGAGACGGTGTTGCCTGCGAGTGACAACGGAATGTCTGTGAGCTTGTAGCCGTTAAGTTTACTCCATCCGCCGATTCCCGCCATCCGTAATGAATCGGGAGTGCCTTTGGCTTCTGTGACGAATTCCTTGTTGCGGTTATAGAACATATCTGACAGTATGCCGTCCGAGCCGTCTCCTGTGTCTATGTTCATCAGTGCGGGAAGTCCGGCCACCGATGCTTTTGTAAGCAGATTCATGCCTGATGAAAAGCACATGTTGGATGGAGTTCCGTCGCGCTCTCCGGCTGCCGTCGGCACAGAGATTGTATTGGATGAGAAATCAATGGTCAGATCCTTGAGCGCAAGCATTATATCGCTGCCGATCACCAGTTTAAGGTGTTTCATGTATTTGTCGGCCTCTTCATGGCCGCTTTTCACCGGAATGACGTAGAACGGCACGTCGGTTACAGTGATTTCTCCGAGTCTGATTTCTTTTGCAATGGCTATATGGCCTGATGCCATTCCCATCCCGGATACGGTGACAGGAACATCCAACGGAATCATATCATAAGCCATGGCAAGGGAATCGCTGATTATGTTGGCTCCTGCTCCGGTATCGAACATTATGCCGGCTTTTTTGCCGTTGACTATGCAATTGTCCAGCATCATGGCTGCAGCCGGTTTGTCGGCCGGACCGATATTGGTGTCAATCTGGAAACTGAAGGTTGCGATTTTGCCTTGTGTGTTAAAGGATACCTGATTGGTCTTGTATGCGGACAGTGCTTTATATTGATCGGTCATGTTGCGCAATCTTGTCGATGTGGCCGAATCAAGATATTGTTCTGTTGCTGCGTGTATTGCCGATATCAGATCGGCCGCGACGTCACTGTGGCCTGTGCGGCTGAGATCCATAGCATACATCATGGACGAACTTACCGCATTGTCCACGCCGAGATAGTCAGAATAGTCTGCCAGTAACTCGCCGAATGCAGGAATGGACACGTCGGGACGGTTGAGACGGTTGCCTATCAGTGCTCTGGAAAAAACTTCAAGAAACGGAGAGATTGAGTCTTTTGGCAGAGAGTTATACTGTTTTTCCAGTTCAAACCAGTCGGCGTTGTTCATGGCATTTCCGATCCGTTCGTCAGCCGTCTGGGCCGACAGTGTCGGATTGAGCAACATGATGATTGCGGATATAAATAACAGAGACTTTTTCATGTCAGTATGCTGTTAGAAATTTGAGATGTGTCCAAATGTACGAAAAAGCGGTGAAAACAATCGCCATTGATGTAATTTAATTGAAAAACTGTAACTTTGTTCAGATTAGATGCTTTAATATCATTAAAAAACTGTAAATTTGTAAAAATCATATATTTGAAACCATGAAAAAACTAATTTGTTGTCTTATAGTGTCTTCTGTTGTCGATGTGTGTATGGCTCAGCAGACAATAGTATCTCTGGGAGAACCATTGACAGCAGTCGGACAGATTGTCGACGGCGGACAGTATGTATTGAAAAACGTGGGGCGTAATAACTATTTGTATGAATCGCCATATACCACCTTGTTCATGAGCGGCATGCCCACTTTCGGCACCGATTCCAGCATGGACTATGTTATTACCGTGGGGTGTGATGCCGATGGCAAGTATACTTTTCAGACCCGCAGGGGGCGTTATATCCCCGAGGTGCCGGATGGCCGGCCATACACTGTAGGCAAGGCTGAGGGTGCCGGACATTTTGTTGTAGAGAAGGCTGCCAATGGTCATTTTACAATTGTCAACTCGGTTAATACGGCCTATGGCTTTGACGCTACTGCATCGGACTTTGTCGGGTGGAATGCTAAGCAGGGTGCCAATTGTTTTTATGCCATATATCCTGCTGAAACCGGTGCTATCAATTATCCTTTGGAATCATATCAGGAGCCGGACGACAGTTCCGAAGCCGATATTGAAGCGTGGAGCGCTCTGGAAAACCAGTCGAAAATATACGTTTCGTGGGCATCGAAGGATGTACATTATAAAAAGCGGGAGGTGCCGGCGTTGAAAATGCAGAGCGAACACACTGTTACAGCATGGCGTGGTGAGCGCCTGGGTATAGAGGCCGTGATTTTTTCTGCTAAAGGGTCGGTTGGAAACCTGAGCCTGTCGCTTTCGTCATGGCGTGATTCAGAAACCGGAGAGGTTGTCGTCCCTGCCGAGCATGGCGAGGTGGGCTTTATGCGCTATGTGCTGACGGACGATTATCGGGCCTGTAGGGATCATGATTACAGTCTTGAGCCATGGCTTGTGGCCGATGTGATTGATGGCGACGGAGGAGCCATGGCTCTGGAGGCACGCACGACGCGTCCGGTATGGTGCACGCTGGAAGTGCCGCGTGACATACCGTCGGGATGCTATGTGGTGACTCTGGGTATCACGGATTCGGCAACCGGGCTGGTAGATAGCCTGAAATTGAATGTGAATGTCGACGGTCGTACGCTTCCGTTGCCGTCGGATCAGCGTTTTCATCTCGATTTGTGGCAGCAGCCGTACTCTGTGTCGCGTTATCATGGGGTGGAGCGTTGGAGCGAAGAACATTTCGCCGCTCTTCGGCCATATATGCGGAGCCTTGCAAGGGCCGGGCAAAAAGTGGTTTCGACATTTTTGTTTTTTGAACCTTGGGGAGATCAGAGTAATGATAAGTTTGATCCGATGGTTCAGGTGATAAAATGTGCGGACGGTACGTGGAAGTATGACTATAGTGTTTTTGATCGATATGTGAAGCTGATGGAAGAATGCGGTATTGACAGACAGATCAATTGTTTCTCGATGATTCCGTGGGATATGAATTTCCGGTATATGGACGAAGCTACAGATAGTTACCGGTTCTTAAACGCACAGACTACTTCGGATGAATATCGTGAATTATGGAGATCATTCCTTACTGATTTTGCCGCACACCTTAAAAAATGCGGATGGTTTGACAAGACGTGTATGTCGATGGATGAGCGCGGTCTGTCCAGTATGCTTGACGCATATAATCTGGTTCAGGAGACGGTGCCTGGCATGAAGATGGCATTGGCTGGTAGCTATCATGTAGAACTTGTCGATAAACTTTATGACTATTGCGTGAACTATGGCGCCCGTTTTTCTGAAAAAGAATTGTCGGCCCGTAAAGCTGCCGGTCATATCACCACGTTATACACGAGTTGTTCGGATGTCATGCCGAATATATATTCAAACAGTGATCCGGCCGACGCTGCATATTTGCCGCTTCATGCCGTTGCTAACGATTTTGACGGCTATCTGCATTGGTCATGGCTTAACTGGACCGAACAGCCGTTGCTTGACACGCGTTTCCGCCTTTTTGGTGCAGGTGATACGTATGCTTTTTATCCCGGTAACCGTTCATCTGTGCGCTTTGAGCGGCTTATCGAAGGAATTCAGCTTGCCGAGAAGATCTATATGCTGCGTGATGAGTATGCAGCAGCTGGCAACGATAACGCACTGTTGAAGATTGAATCCGCATTAAGACAGTTTAAGAGCGGAAATATAAGTGCTACAAGGACGTCCGCGTCTCTTGTCTCGCGACTTCATGCTGCGGTCAATGATCTTTATGTCCCCTCATCTCTTCCTGAAGATGTGGTTGAAGGCATGGATAGTCTGGTCCGTTGGAACGGATCACGTATGACTGCCGACGAGCCTGTGACGGTCTATGTGTATGACTTTTCAGGATCACTGATAGAGCAATCAGCAAAAGTTACATCATTTGAACTCGTGAATTATTCGCCTGGCAATTATGTGATCAAGGCCGTGTCGTCCGGCGGGAAATGCTATACGTATAAACTGCGTCATGCATTGTTGCTCTGACGCGGTCTGTTGGGTTTTACGATCGTCTGGGCAGAACGATCCGTTCGCCCAGATATTTTGCGAGGTCGGCAATGATCTGCCGGAGCTGTTGCTGCTCGGTCATTAACTGGAGCACGCGGTCATGGTCATTGTCGGCCACCGCTTTGGCAAGATCGGCGCGCAACTCTTTTTCCCTGCATTCCAACACGGCGTTTTTCCATCCGTAGACCGACTTCGGCACACGGTCCTGCAGGCAGTCGCGTTCGGTCTCGATGCGGGAATGTTTGGTGTGGATCTTGCTGAGGACGTATTTTTCACTGACTAAGGTAGTCACAAGTTTCCTCACGGTGTCATCGGGGTCGGATGCGAGTGCCCGGGAAATAAACAGTTCGTCGAAATCAGCAAGGCCGTCGTTGATATATGCTTCGGTACGGGCTTTCAGGTCGCTTTCCATTTTCTGGGCTTCGATGACGGTGCGCGCATCGCGGCTGATCATATCCATGCCGGTGCGGAAACCAGATTCGCTTTCAGCCTGAAGTTGCATTTGGCGGGTATGACGTTCGGTCCGCCATGATTCCTGTAGACCGCATGCGGCCCTGTATGCCGACAGGAGATCGGGATTTGAAAATGTGAGGTCATCGCGGCGAAGTTCGGAGTCGACATATTCAAGCACGTTCATTGACGAGGTGTTGCCTTCGGCATCGACGGCATCACAAAGGTGTACCATGCCGTATTTCAGCACAAGCCTTAGTGTCTCGGTTTCGTACGGACGCATGAAACTGCTACGGTCGGCGGTGGATGCGTCGGGATTCCGGCGGATTACGGTAGCTTCGACTGCCATCGTTTCATTTGACGACTGCTCCGTGCGGTTGCTCTTTTGTCTGGCTTCTGCCGCTTCGTTGCGGAAGCGAGCCACCTGCAGGGCGATGGTGCTTTCATTGGCCGACAGCAGTCTGGAACATTCCTTGACATATTCGTTGCGTATCACCTCGTCCGGTATCACTGAAATGGAGCGTACGATTGAGGTGATAACCCGTGAGCGCGCTATCGGATCGTTGCCGTTCACATCCTTGAGAAGAATATCGGTTTTGAACCTGAGAAAATCTGTCTCGTTGGAATTCATGTAGTCCGTTATCTCTTCCAGAGTATGGGACTGGGCGAATGAATCAGGATCTTCACCTTCCGGCAGCAGCATCACTTTGATGTTGAGTCCTTCGGCCAGCAGCATGTCGATTCCTCGGAGAGATGCCTTTATACCTGCCGGGTCGCTGTCGTAGATTACGGTGACGTTTTGGGTGAAACGGTGTATCAGTGAAATCTGCCCGTCGGTCAGAGAAGTACCCGATGATGCAACCACATTCTCCACTCCCCGTTGCGACATTGATATGACATCCATATAGCCTTCCACCAGAATGCACTTGTCGGCGGCGACGATGGCACGCCGAGCCTGGTACAGGCCATACAGCTGATTGCTCTTATGGTAGATGATGCTCTCCGGCGAGTTCACGTATTTGGCCACATCCTTTTCTTTGCGCAGAGTACGCCCGCCGAATGCAAGCACTTTGCCTGATAACGCGAATACAGGATATATCACACGCCCGCGGAAACGGTCGTAGAGTGTGCCGCGATCACTTTTGCCACACAGTCCGGTGTCCAGCAGCAGTTTTTCGGAGTAGCCTTTGCCGAGAGCATCTGATGAGAGTGCATCACGTCGGTCGAGGGCATATCCGAGTCTGAAACGCTTTATAGCGGCATCCGTGAGACCGCGTACCCGGAAATACGACATGCCAATGGCTTTGCCGTCGGCAGTATCTGTCAGATTATTCTCGAAGTGAGCCAGTGCGAAATCATTGAGCGCAAGCATGCTTTCGCGTTCTGTGGCGGCAGCGAGCTGTTCGGGTGTAAGCTCTTCCTCTTCAATTTCGATATTGTATTTGTTGGCAAGCCAACGTAGGGCTTCTCCATAGCTCAGCTGCTCATGCTCCATGATAAATCCCACGGCGCTTCCTCCTTTTCCGCAAGAGAAGCATTTGCAGTATCCTCGGGCTTTGCTTACGGAAAACGACGGTGTCCGTTCGTTGTGAAACGGACACAGGCCTATATAGCTGTTGCCACGGCGCTTCAGATTGACAAAGTCTGACACTACGTCGACTATATCCGCAGTGTCAAGTATTTTTCGTACTGTTTCGGAATCTATGCGTTTCATGAACTCTATTATATGCTTAAAATATTACGGACAATCCACCAGACCAGAGTTAGCGCTATGTAGGAGTATAGTATGGGCCGGGAGAATATCATCTTGCGGCAGCGTCGAAGGCTGCCAGCGGGAGCGATTTCCACAACCATCGCGCATATCAGCAGCGGAATGGAAATGACGAGAAAATAGTTATAGGCCGCGGCTTCGGCAAAACGCAGATGCAGCAGCGCATGCGCGGCTCTTGTAGCTCCGCAGCCGGGGCAGTCGAATCCTGTGGCCCATCTGACAGGGCAGTGTGGCAGATATTGTCCCGATGGACCTGTCGGATCGATCGAATATAATGCGACAGCTATTGCTACGGCCGCCGACAAAAACACGGCCGGCTTCCATTTGCCAGAAGATGCCGGTTTGTGTTCCATTCCTGTCAGTTCTTGATTTTCACCAATGCGCATACCGCAAACGTGGGTATGCAGCATATCATCACCGTCATGAAGAAGTTGACATATCCCACGGCCAGTTCAAGATGGCCGGCCATCAGCCCGGGGAGCATAAGTCCGAGAGCCATTATGCCTGTGCAGAAAGCATAATGTGAAGTAGAATATTCAGATCCTTCTGAAAAATACATCAGATACATCATGTAGGCGGTGAACCCGAAGCCATAGCCGAACTGTTCGACAAATATACCGGAGCTGATAAGCCACATCTGTGACGGTTGGGCAACGGCCAGATACCAGTAGAAAGCACTGGGGAGTGTGAGTGAAAGTGCCATTGGCCACAACATGCGTTTCAAACCGTAACGGCTCACACACATGCCGCCGATGATGCCGCCGAGCACTATGCCTGTCACGCCGAATGTACCGTAGGCTATTCCGATCTGCTCGGTGGACAGGCCGAGTCCGCCGACCGACAGCGGATCTTTCAGAAAGGGTTGTACCATTTTGCCTAACAATGCTTCCGGCAGCCTGTACAGCAGCATGAACGCCAGCGCGGAGATGAAATGTTTTTTTGCGACAAAAGTGGTGAACGTTTGAGCGAAACCGCGGAGTATTTTGCCAGCAGAGTTCTCTTTGTCCGGCTTGTCGGCCGATGGTCGCGGCAGGGCAAAAGAGTGGTATATGGCGGCTGCCAGCAACATGGCCGACAGCACCACGAACATTATGCTCCATGCTGTCGACACGGCTATGCCGCGGTTGATCAGCACTCCGGCTGCAAAAACGATGCCGCCGGAGGTCATCAGATTTGCCAGACGGTAGAATGTCGATCGTATGCCTACGTAGAAAGCCTGCTGGTCTCTGTCAAGAGCCAGAAGGTAATAGCCGTCGGCGGCTATGTCGTGTGTGGCCGAACAGAATGCGATGCCCCAGAATGCCGCCAGACTGAAGGAAAAGAAAGCCGGAGTGGGCAATGCGATGGCCACGCCGGCCATCCCGGCACATAGAGCGAACTGCATCATCACGGTCCAGATACGCTTTGTCAGCATGATGTCTACAAACGGTGCCCAGAACGGTTTTATGGCCCACGGGAGGTATAGCAGGGAGGTGTACATGGCCACTTTGGCGTTGTCGATGCCCATGTCCTTGAACATGATGACAGCCAATGTGACCACAACTGCGTTGGGCAACCCCTCTATGAGATAGAGAGAGGGCACCCAACGCAGTGGCAGTGACATATTTTTTTTAGCCGAGCTGTTCTTCAATCCATTTGCGGGCATTGATGAATGCGTCTATCCATGGTGTGACTTGATCTTTGGCGTGGCCGGCCGGATAATATCCGCACTGCCACGGGAAGATGGCACGCTCCAGATGCGGCATGATTGCCAGATGGCGTCCGTCGGCCGACGCCAGGGCAGCTACATCGAAATCAGAACCGTTCGGATTGCCGGGATATGAGGAATAGCTGTATTTGGCTGCTACATGATACTCGTTTTCAGCCTTTGACAGACGGAAACGTCCTTCTCCGTGTGCCACCCATATGCCGAGCGAACATCCGGCCAATGATCTGAACATCACGGAGTGGTTGTCGGGAATCTCTATGCTCAGGAATGTCGATTCGAATTTGTGGCTGATGTTGTGATCCATGTGTGAGCCGTCATTCAGCCCCAGCAGATCCAGTTCCATCATCAGCTGACAGCCGTTGCACACACCCAGACTCAGAGTGTCGGGACGTGAGTAGAAGCGTTCGAGTGTGTTTTTTGCCGTCTCGTTCCAACGGAAGCCCGAAGCCCAGCCTTTGGCCGATCCGAGTACGTCGGAGTTGGAGAAGCCGCCGCAGAACACGATCATGTTGACCTCATCGAGGGTTTCTCGGCCGCTCATCAGGTCAGTCATGTGCACGTCCTTCACGTCAAATCCGGCCAGATACAGAGAGTATGCCATCTCACGGTCGCCGTTTACGCCTTTTTCGCGAATAATGGCGGCCTTGATGCCTGTGCGGCCATGAGCGTATGCAAGCGAGCGTGATGCCAGCGATCCGTCAAATCCTTCGGGGAAGGAATAGCGTACAGGCTGTCTGTTATAGTTTTGACAGCGAGACTCAGCACATTCTTTTCCGCTTTGAATCATGTCGAGACGGAAAGACGGGTTGTACCATCTGTTCAATGCCGCCTTCACGTCAATGGCTACGGATGAGCCGTCTTTGTCCGTGATTATGTTGAAGGCATGGTTTTCGGCAGGTGAAACCATGGCTATGATTCGTGCATTGATATTGAAACTGAAGAGCACACTTTGTACAGCATCGAGGTTTTCAGGCAGGATCTGGAGTACAATCGCAGGATTTTCGGCAAACAGCGCTTTGACTGGATTCTGGTCAAGTTCTGTAGCGTCAAAAGTCAGGCTGAGAGGTGATTCCGCTGCGAAAAGCATTTCGAGCAGAGTGGTCACGGTGCCGCCGGCCGATACGTCGTGGGCGGCGGATATCAATTCGAGTCCTACAAGCTGCTGTACGGCTCCGAATGCAGATGCAAAGGCTTTCGGATCGGCTACCGTAGGAGCGTCAGATCCGATGGAACCAAGCGACTGCATGAAGGCCGAACCTCCAAGTGCGAGCGGAGATGCCGAGAAATCGACGTAAAGCAACGAGGATTTTACCGGAGAAAGTACCGGAGTCGCAACCTTGCGCACGTCGGTGGTTTCTGCCGCAGCAGAGATGATCACAGTGCCGGGGGCAAACACTTTGTCGTCACCGTATTTTTGCGTCATGGACAGCGAGTCCTTGCCGGTGGGAATATTTATGCCGAGGGCGCATGCAAAATCAGAAGCCGCTTCCACAGCGCGGTATAACGCGGCATCTTCTCCTGCGTTCTTGCAAGGCCACATCCAGTTGGCTGACAGGGACACGCCGGAAAGACCGTCGGCAAGCGGGGCGCCTGCTATGTTGGTGAGAGATTCGGCTATGGCCATCACGGAGCCTTTGGCTGAATCGGCCAAGGCCACCTGCGGAGCATGTCCGATGGATGTGGCCATGCCTTTTGTGCCGGTGAAATCAAGTGCCACCACTCCGCAGTCGCTCAGAGGTAGCTGAGTGGCTCCCTGACACTGCTGACGGGCAACTTTGCCTGTCACGGAACGGTCAACTTTGTTGGTAAGCCAGTCTTTGCATCCCACGGCTTCAAGTCCGAGTACGCGATATACGTATTCATCTATATGTTCATGGCTGATCTCGGCATCGTTGTATGACAGTGATACGGTCGAATCGGTCATTATCGTTTTGGGTGATGATCCGAACATGTCTTTCATGCCGAGGTCTATCGGGCATACGCCGTCGGCCTGGGCAAATACGAACCGGTCATCGCCGGTGGTCTCGCCGACTACGTAAAATGGGGCTCGTTCCCTTTCGGCAATAGCACGCACGCGGTCTATGTCCTTTTCGTGCATCACCATGCCCATGCGTTCCTGGCTTTCATTGCCTACGATTTCTTTCGATGACAGGGTGGGGTCGCCAACCGGCAGTGCGGCTATGTCGATGCGGCCTCCGGTTTCTTCCACAAGTTCCGAAAGGGCATTGAGATGTCCGCCCGCGCCATGGTCGTGGATGGAGACAATGGGATTATCGGTGCTTTCTGCAAGCGCGCGTATCACGTTGGCCACACGTTTCTGCATTTCGGGATTGGCACGTTGCACTGCGTTTAGCTCAATGGAATTGTCATACTGACCTGTCGCCACGGAGCTTACCGCTCCTCCGCCCATGCCTATGCGGTAGTTGTCGCCACCCATCACGATTACCTTTTCTCCGGCCGACGGATGTCCTTTGAGAGCATCGCGTTTTGATGCGAAGCCTACGCCGCCGGCAAGCATTATGACTTTGTCGTAGGCGTAGAAGCGGCCGTTTTCGTCGTGTTCGAATGTGAGCAGTGATCCGCAGATCAGCGGCTGGCCGAATTTGTTGCCGAAATCGGATGCGCCGTTGGATGCTTTGATCAGGATTTCCGCAGGAGTCTGATATAGCCATACGCGGGGATTCAGCATGGCTTCCCATGGCTGTACAGCATCCTGATGGCGGGGATATGATGTCATGTAGACCGCAGTGCCGGCCAACGGCAAGGATGCCTTGCCACCGCCGAGACGGTCGCGTATCTCACCTCCGGATCCGGTCGCGGCGCCGTTGAACGGCTCAACGGTCGTGGGAAAATTGTGGGTCTCGGCTTTCAGAGACAGTACGGATTCAATCGGGCGCACTTCAAAGAAATCAGGACGTTCGGGATTGACCGGTGCGAATTGGTCGATTACAGGGCCGTCGACGAAAGCTACATTGTCTTTATAGGCGGACACAAGTTTTCCGGGATGTTCCTGCGAGGTCTTTTTTATGAGTTTGAACAGCGACGAGGGTTTTTCCTCTCCGTCAATCACAAAAGTGCCGTTGAATATCTTATGACGGCAGTGTTCGGAATTGACCTGTGAGAATCCGAACACTTCGCTGTCGGTCAGCGGGCGTCCGAGCCGCTCGCTTAATCCGGTCAGATATTGTTCTTCCTCTGGGCTGAGTGCAAGCCCTTCGGCAAGGTTGTAGGCATGGATGTCTTCGATGTGTACTATGGGAGCCGGAGTCGTGTCTATCAGGAATATGCTGTTGTCCAGCCCGTGATATACACGTTGGAGCATTTTGTCAAACGCCGGGGCCGCGGAGTCATCACGGTGGAACTCTTCTATGCGTGAAATGCCGTGAATGCCCATGTTCTGGGTTATTTCAACGGCATTGGTGCTCCATGGAGTGATCATTTCGCGGCGGGGACCTATATATTGTCCGTCAAGCGAAGTGATTTGAAGAGGTTGTGCTCCTGAAAAAAGCCATGTGAATTTTTCAAGTTCTTCAGCCGAGAGCTCATGGTCAGTTTCCACCGCATATACTGTGGCGGCGTCTTTCCGGAAAAATTGAATCATAATGATTGGTGCATTGAGAAAAACAATGTAGTTGAGTGCACAAAGATACGAATTCCCCCCGAGTCTGCCAACGTGAGATTGAAAAAGTTATTAACTTGAAAAAATGTGAACAAGCATTAAAATCAAACGTTTTAAGATCAGGATATTGTTATATGAGAGAAACATGTAGATGCTTATGATTACTACGCCTATTCATACCCGGGAGCCGCGCGGACGGAGATATTTGTTCTTTTTGCTGTATGTCGTAGCGCTTGGAGCGTTCGGATCTTTGGTCAACGACATGTATCTGCCGACTTTGCCGGATATGATGCGTGAATTTGACACTTCGCCGTCGATGGTACAGCTAAGTCTGACTTCTGTGATGCTGGGGCTTGGCACCGGAGGTCTTTTCTGGGGACCTGTTAGCGACAGGTACGGACGCAAGTCGGTATTGATTGCGTCGCTGATGCTGTTTTGTGCCGCCACAGCAGTATCTCTGTTTTCGGACAATATTTATTTCTTTCTTTGGAGCCGGTTGTTTCAGGGTTTCGGGGCCGGAGGGGCTATGATCTTGTCACGGTCGATACCAGCTGATCTGTATACCGGGCGCGATCTTGCAGGTATCATGGCTTTGGTGGGAGCTGTCAACGGTCTGGCACCTGCATTCGGGCCGATGTTTGGCGGGCTGATGGCTGATGATTGCGGGTGGCGCGGTATTTTCATGGTTCTGCTGGCTATAGGTATGGGGATGCTGATAGCGAGCCGATGGACTAAAGAATCTCTTCCGTTTCGCCGAAGGGTCAGACGAGATCTGTGGTCCTCGTTCAGGAACTACAGGCTTTTGTCGCGCAATAGAAAGTTTATGTTTGCCGTAGCTGTAAAGTGTACGGTATCGGGCGTATTGTTCGCATATATATCATCTGCGCCGTTTGTCATACAGGATCATTATGGTTACTCGCGCTTGTCGTTCGGACTGGTGTTCGGACTTAATGCTGTGGCAATAGCGGCAGGATCGGTTGTGTCGGTGAAATTCAGAAACGTGAAAGCCGCCATGCTTGCTGGCACGTGCGGCTTGCTTCTGTTTGCTGTCGCGGAAAGTGTGGCAATATGCTGTGTGGACAGTTTTTGGGTCTACGAGTCATTGGTTGTGTTGATGCTTTTCTTTGTAGGGCTAAATTTCTCGTCATCAAACACCATCGCAATGGAAACCGGGGCTTGCGATGTCGGAGCGGCATCTGCAATGCTCAGTGCCGTCGGATATGCGTTTGGCGGAATTGTGGCTCCGTTGGTAGGACTTGGCGATAATATGCTGCATTCATCGTCGGTTGCATTTATATGCTGCGCTTTTGTCGCTGTGGTATTGGTGGTTATGGATAGACATCGTGCCAGACACAGTTGAGGATTATGTATCTGTCTGCGTTTTTGCTTACCTTTGCAGTGGTAAAAAAACTATAATGAAAGATATTTTCAGACGATACATGGTTTTTGTGGCTGGATTGTATTTTCTGGCTGCGGGTGTAGTGATAATAGTGCGGTCCACTCTTGGCACGACCCCTATCTCAAGTGTCAATTATGTGGTGAGTCTCAATACTCCGCTGACATTAGGTATTTGCACATTTATTATTAACATGATCCTGATAGCCGGGCAATTGTGGCTTGTGAGAGACAGGCGAACGCGCCGCGACATAATAGAGATAATGTTGCAGATACCTTTTTCTTTTGTTTTTGCCGCCTTTATAGATTTAAACATGGCTTTGACTCAGGATCTTTCGCCGTCTGGCTATGCGGCTGCCATTGCATTGCTGCTGGCGGGATGCGTTGTTCAGGCTGTGGGTGTGGTGCTTGAGATCAAACCTCATGTGGCGATGATGAGTGCCGAGGCGTTTGTCAAATATTTCTCAGCTCGTTACAATAAGGAATTCGGCAAGGTGAAAGTTTGTTTTGACGTTTTGCTGGTGAGCATGGCGGTGGCGCTGATGTTTACGCATAGCATAGAGGGTGTGCGCGAGGGATCGGTTATAGCCGCGTGTCTTACGGGATATATGGTTACTTTTCTGAATACGCGGGTCATCACACGCAGGATGTGGCAGCGTATGAGGACAGGAATATTAAAATAACACAGACAGCCGGAGATTGACTTTGCACTGTTGCCCTCCATGGTCCGTGGCGTCGGTTATGCCGAATGAGCCGTAAGCGCTGATCTGTACTGCTTTCCACTGGACTCCTCCGCCGGCAATACCGTTGAACTGCACGCGCTTGGGCATTCCGTCTTTGCCGTATTTCATGCCGATGGCGTCAAACAGGTTGTCGGGAAACACATATTCTGCCCTCAGCCCGCAATCCATGCTTATGCCGCCGTTGACAAATACCGACAACTCGCGTCCGAGCGGTACGCGCCATTCAGCCATGAGCGGTATATTCAGATTGTGCTCGTAGAAATGGATATCGTCCATTGTTGAGAAAAAGTGTTCATAGAATATGCCGGTGTTCAGTCCCAGCCCATAGCCGAAATAAGGTTGTACGGGTATGCCGAACTGTATGCCGTTCATTATTTTGTCCCGTCCCCATATGTCCTGGCGGCCGGAATCAAAATGATATGACTTGGTGACGTAGGCGGCTGAAATGCCCCACAGGCGGGTGCGGTATGCCTGTTTGTCGAACCGTGACCAAAAATTTCCGGCAGTTGCCGACAATGTCATGCAGGACAGCAGTAATGATGTGACTATGCGTGAAATATGTGTCATCGTGAGGTCTGATTTGGATTGTCGTTGAATCTAAAACATTTGTATTGCGGTTATTGTTTCGTGGACTTGATGTTGATTGGAATATTTGAATAGTTTTTTTGGCCGTTGGGAAAAAAGGTCTTACTTTTGCATAGTTTAAACCAACCTGAACAAACAATCTATCTCACAGTAAAAGCCATGCTTGAACTCAGTGAAGTCTATAACGCCGCGCGCGTTTTGAAAGGAGTGGCCCGCAGGACCCCGATTATGTATGCATCCCGTATCAATCCTGAGGTTGAAGTGCATCTGAAGTGTGAAAATCTACAGAATACGGGTTCATTTAAACTCCGTGGAGCATATTATAAAATCTCTCAGTTGAGCGATGAGGAGAAAAGCCGTGGCGTCATAGCCTGTTCGGCAGGAAATCATGCCCAGGGTGTGGCGCTCGGAGCATCACGCAATGGCATCAAATCAATCATATGTCTGCCGGCAGGTGCACCTTTAAGTAAGGTGGAGGCCACCAAAGGTTATGGCGCGGAAGTGTGTCTGGTTCCAGGTGTTTACGACGATGCCTATGCAAAAGCTGTGGAATTGAGAGATAAGGAAGGATATACGTTCGTTCACCCGTTTGATGATCTTAAGGTAATAGCCGGTCAGGGAACCATTGGCCTGGAGATCATCGAGGATATGCCGGATGTTGAGGCTGTGGTAGTGCCTATAGGCGGTGGCGGTCTCATTGCCGGTGTGGCATTTGCCATAAAGCAGTTGCGTCCGGATGTGAAGATTTACGGTGTTCAGGCCGAAGGCGCTCCGTCAATGTATAAATCTATCAAGAGCGGCAAGCGTGAACATCTTGATTCTGTTAAGACCATAGCCGATGGAATTGCTGTTAAGGAGCCGGGTGTGAATACCTTTGAGCTTATCGGCAAGTACGTGGATGAGGTGGTGACTGTGAGTGAAGATGAAATAGCCGCCGCTATTCTTGCTCTTATGGAGCAGAAAAAGCTTGTGAGTGAAGGCGCTGGTGCCGTTTCGGTCGCCGCCGTCATGTTTGACAAAATTCCTGTCAAGGGAAAGAAAACAGTTTGTGTGGTGAGTGGCGGCAACATTGATGTCACAGCCCATAATAGGGCAGTGCGCCGCGGGTTGGTGAAAAGCGGCCGAGACTGTTCTCTGATACTTGATCTGGAGGATAAGCCAGGTCAGCTGTCGGGAGTGTTGCACGTAATTGCAGCCTGTGGCGGCAATGTAGTGTCGATTGTCCATGAGCGCAACTCGGCGTCAACGGATGTGAACGGCTGTAAACTGCACGTGGAGCTTGAGACAAGAAATCATGAGCATATACGGGAAATCCGTGAAAGCCTGACAGAAGCCGGATTTAAGATTGTCGATTGATGAACGATTATATAGAACTTCGACTGGACCTTGAGCCATGTTCGCAGGATGCGACCGATGTGCTCGCTGCTTTGCTTGCCGAAGTCGGCTATGAAAGTTTTGTGCCTGACGAACGCGGTCTGACTGCATACGTGCGTTCTGTACAGTATGATGACAGTGTGGTGGACGACGTGATCGAGTCGTTGCCTTTTGAATGCGCTGTGTCTCGACAGTCGTCGTATATAGTCGGGCAGGATTGGAACAGCGAGTGGGAGAAAAATTATTTTAAACCGATTGTGGTCGGCGACAGATGTGTGATCCATAGTTCGTTTCATTCCGATGTGCCTGCTGCTGAATATGACATTGTCATTGATCCGAAAATGGCGTTTGGCACAGGTCACCATGCAACTACATCACAGGTTATAGAAGCATTGTTGTCGATGGATCTGAACGGTCTGTCGGTCATTGATATGGGGACTGGCACTGGGATATTGGCCATTTTATGCGCTATGCGTGGCGCCGCATCGGTCAATGGTGTAGAGATTGATCCTCCGGCATGGGAAAATGCCGTTGAAAATATGCGGCTTAATGGTGTTGAGACCTCTGTGACCGTACATTTGGGAGATGCGTCGGTTTTGTCGTCATTGCCTATGGCCGATGTGTTTATTGCCAATATCAACCGCAATATCATCACTGCGGATCTGCCGGCTTATGCTGCGATTATAAAACAGGGAGCCACAGTATTGTTCAGCGGTTTTTATGAGTCGGATATTCCGGTGATCATGAGTGTGGCCGAACCGCTGGGGTTTGTAGAGGAAGGGCATACCTCTTTGAATGACTGGTGTTGCCTGAAGTTGAAAAAGAAATAATTTAACATGAAGACGAGAGAAGAGAAGATAGAGGCCGTAGGTCGTGTAATGGATGTGCTGGACCGTTTGCGTGTGGAATGCCCGTGGGACCGCAAGCAGACCAATGAGTCTCTTCGGTCCAATACGATCGAAGAGGTTTATGAACTTGCCGATGCTATCATAGCCGATGATAATGACAATATACGCAAGGAATTGGGCGATGTATTGCTGCATATTCTCTTTTACTCTAAGATCGGTGAGGAAAAAGGTGAGTTTGACATCGTTGATGTGTGCGATTCATTGAATGCCAAGCTGATATTCCGTCATCCTCATGTATTTGGCAATGTGGTTGCGGAGGATTCCGAGACTGTGGTCCAGAACTGGGAAGCGTTGAAGCTGAAGGAAAAAGGCGGAAATAAGACTGTGTTGGCCGGTGTGCCCTCGTCGCTACCGGCACTGATAAAGGCTTTTCGCGTTCAGGAAAAGGTGGCTCATGTGGGATTTGACTGGGAGAAGCCGTCGCAGGTATGGGATAAGGTCAGGGAGGAACTGTCGGAATTTGAATCTGAAGCGTCGGTACTTGATGCCGATAAGATGGAGGAGGAAATGGGCGATGTGTTTTTTGCTATGGTCAATGCCGCACGTCTCTACGGTATCAATCCTGAGAATGCTCTCGAACGGACCAACCGCAAGTTTATAAGCCGTTTCAACTACTTGGAGTCACGCGTGCGCGAGTCCGGCAAGTCTCTGCACGACATGAGTCTTGCGGAAATGGATGAATTGTGGAATGAGGCCAAGGCTGTGGAACGGAAAGGGGAGCAGAATGCGTAAGGTTATATTTCTGATAGCTCTTGTGGCGTTGGTTTCGGCTGCGGTGGCTGAAGGTCCGTTGTTTTCGCGCAACCGTCAGAGGGAGATGTCCGTTAAGGTAGACAGTGTGATGTGGCGTTCGGATGTTACCCGCGTCTACTGCCGTCTGTTCGGATTGCCGCATACTTCGCAGCGTGTCGATGCCGTGACATTGGACATTCATGATGCATCTGTAGCGGCTACGGATATTGATCCGCTGTATTTTAAAAGAAGTTTTCAATGGGAGGATGACGGCGTAATAGAGATTGAACTTGATTTTGCGCCGGTGAAGCCTGTGGATACTTTCACTATGACGTTCGCCACTCCTTACGGTGATGTTGCGGCCACATATACCGGCAAATGATCCTCTGTATTACCGAAAAACCGTCGGTGGCGGCCGATATAGCGTCTATTCTTGGCGCGAATACGCGTCGTGAGGGGTATTATGAAGGGGGAGATTATAAGATTACATGGACATTCGGCCACTTGTGTGAGCTGAAAGAGCCGCATGACTATACCGATTTGTGGAAACGGTGGTCGCTTGGCTCCTTGCCCATGATTCCCGATCGTTTCAGCATAAAGCTGAAGAAGGATAAAGGGATAGAGTCTCAGTTCAACACCATAAAACGTCTTGTTGCTGAAGCATCGGAAGTGATAAACTGCGGTGATGCCGGACAAGAGGGAGAACTGATCCAGCGATGGGTGCTTCAGTTGGCGGGATGCAAAGTGCCGGTGAAAAGACTGTGGATTTCATCGCTGACCGATGATGCCATACGTGCGGGTTTTGCCGATCTGAAACCGGAACAGACTTTTGGCAACCTATATTATGCCGGATTGTCACGGGCGGTGGGAGACTGGTTGCTCGGCATGAATGCCACCAGACTGTACACGCTTAAATATTCCGCGCCCGGCAATGTTCTGTCAATCGGACGTGTGCAGACTCCGACTCTGTCGCTGATTGTCAAGCGTCAGCTGGAAATTGAAAATTTCCGTCCCGAGGATTATTGGGAGTTGAAGACATTGTACAGGGGCGTTACATTCAATGCTACTAAGGGACGTTTTGCAGCAGAGAGTGAAGCGGCGGAGCTGTTGGAAAAGATAAGCCGTGAGCCGTTGACGGTCACATCAGTGAGCAAAAAGGCCGGCAAAGAGGCTCCTCCGCGGCTTTTTGATCTCACGTCACTTCAGGTGGAGTGCAATAAACGGTGGGGATGGAGTGCCGACCGCACCCTATCGCTCATACAGTCGCTTTATGAGAAGAAAGTCACCACGTATCCGCGTGTGGACACCACCTATCTCCCTGACGACATTTATGCCAAGATTCCGGGAATATTGAAGCAGATGACACCGTACGCCGCCCATACGGCTCCGGTGCTTGCCGGCCGCATACCGAAGAGCAAGAAGGTGTTTGATAATTCCAAAGTGACAGATCACCATGCCATCATTCCTACCGGACAGTCACCGAAAATGCTGGTCGGGGAGGAGAGACAGATGTATCATCTGATAGCCATGCGGTTTATCTCGGCTTTTTATCCTGATTGTGAATTCTCCACGACTACGGTGCTTGCCGAGTCGGCCGATGTGCCTTTTAAAACCAGTGGCAAAGTCATTGTGAAGCCGGGATGGAGAGCGCTGTTTTCTTCTGACGGGAAAAACAGCGGGGATGACAATGTTTCTGCCGGTGGCGATGACGAGAGCATTCTGCCGGAATTTATCGAAGGAGAAAGCGGATCCCATGAACCTTCGTTGCAAAAAAAACAGACACAGCCGCCCAAACCATACACAGAAGGAACATTGTTGCGCGCCATGGAATCTGCCGGTAAAACGGTGGATGACGAGGAACTTCGGGAAGCAATGAAAGAAAACGGCATAGGGCGTCCGTCGACTCGTGCCGCCATAATCGAGACGCTTTTCCGACGTCATTATATCACGAGGGAACGCAAGAATATAGTTGCTACACAAGCCGGCATCGACTTGATCTCGATGATAAAAGAGGAATTGCTGAAAAGCGCCAAACTGACCGGAATGTGGGAGAACAAACTGCGCAGAATAGAGCGCGGAGAGTATTCGCCTGCGGAGTTTATCGACGAACTGAAGGCAATGATTCATCAGATAGTGCTCAGTGTACTGTCTGACAATACCAACCGGAAGATTATCGTGGACAGTGGCGGGAATGGCTCCGGTGGCAGTGACAGTAAACCGGCGGCTAAGAAGGAGAAGGAAAAAAAGCCGCGTGCTCCGAGAATAAAGAACCTTGATGAGATAATGTGTCCGCTTTGCGGGCAAGGCCATCTGCTGAAAGGGCGTACGGCATACGGATGTTCCAGATTCCGGGAAGGATGTGGGCTGCGTCTGGACTTTGTGGAGTATCCGGCCGAACTGACTCCTGCAAGATTGCGTACCATGGTCGCAAAAAATTATGTCAAACCGGAGTAGCCGTGAGTATTTTTGTTCAGTATCTGATAGTGGGGGCTATAGTTGGAGTGTGCGTCGGAATAGCCGTGTATCGGCTGTTGCGTCGGCCTAAAGGTCAAAAAGGCCCGGGATGTCTTAATTGTGATTCCGTCGATTGCCCGATGAGATTAAAGAAGCGTGACTGAGTTGACATCGCCGTTGAACTGACGGCGTTGCCGGTCGCTCCATACACCCCATTTCCTGAAATAGCGGATCATATTGTCGGCGTGTATTCTCAGCATCCGGAGATTGCGGTATGATGCCGCTGCATGTGCGTGGATAATTGAGACCGCCGGATAGTAGAGCACTATGTGATCCTGTCGCAGACGTCGGGACAGATCTATGTCTTCCGGATACATGAAAAAACGTTCGTCGAATCCTCCGATAGCTTTTGCCGCCGCTGTGCGTATCATCATGAAGCACCCGACCTGATATGGCACATTTAGGGGAGAGTCGAGATCTTTGTCCATAAGAAGGTATCGCCGATTGGAATATTTCATTATCCATTCGGGCAGGAAACGCCTTCCTATCAGCATCCACGGTGACGGAAGCCGTCGTGAGCCGTATTGCAGACTTCCGTCGGCCTTGTAGATTTTTGGCTGGAGTTGCGCTACATCAGGATTGCGTTGCATGCAGTCAGCCAGTTTTGTCAGAATGTCTGGATTGAACCGTACATCTGAATTCAGGATTATATGATATGGTTGGTCAGACGATAGAAGTGCGCGATTGTGTGCCGCTCCGAACCCTGGATTAGGCAAGGAGATATAGTCTACACCGGGTTTGCCGAGACAGTATTTTCGCAGCCGCTCTTCCTGACCGTTGTCGACTATGGTAATTTTTTTGACCAGAGGATTGCCGAGAGACGCCAGGCAGGCGTCAAGTTCGGATGTGTCGGAATGGTATGTGACGATGGAGACGCTTATCATGGCAGAGAGACTGTGACGGGTGAAGAATGGTCAGACTCTCCATTGGCACGGTCCAGTGCGGTAATTACGTAGCATCCTCCGCAGTCCGGGATGAATTCAGGCCTGTAGGTCACGGCTTTTATGGCCGACGGATTTTCAACGTCGACATCAGATGCTTTATCAAATCTGTAGACCACCCATTTGGATGCGTGGTCATCGGCATTCCACTGTAGTTTACCGTCCTTGTAGACCGGTGTGCCGGGTTTATCGGCCGGTTCGACATGTTTCCACAGATATTCAGGCACAAGAGCCGGAGTGGAGTATGATTTTTCTTTCAATTGTGCGGATATTGCCGGCAGGTTGCCGGCATACCACCAGCAGTTGCCCTGTATCCGTTCGGGGCCTATTTCTTCTATCTGCCGGAGTTTTTCCGGTAGTTCACAGGCATCGGCGGTCTTTTTTACATCCTGTCCGATGTAGATGTGGCGTCCTTCGCCATGATCGGCCCACCAGTCGCAAAGCACGCGGTATGACGCCCGCTGATGGTCTGTCTCCCAATAGAGCTGTGGTATTTGATAGTCTATCCATCCCATTGCCGCCCATCGCGGCACATCGGCATAAAGATCATCGTAGTTCTGCAGGCCTGATGTTGCGCTGCCTTCCGGATCTGAAGTATTGTTTCGCCAGATGCCAAATGGACTTATTCCAAACCGGACCCATGGTTTTGTCTCTGCAATGGTCTGATGGACGGATTCTATCAGAATATCCACATTTCGCCTGCGCCAGTCCGGCTTTGATAGTTTTGTTCCCGACGAACGGTAGTGGGCTTCATCGTCAAATTCCTCGCCATTGGATGGATATGGGTAGAAATAGTCGTCGAAGTGTATGCCGTCTACGTCATATCGCGTTATAATATCACGTACGACTCCGACTATGTGCTGTCTGTTTTCTGGAAGTGCTGGATTAAAATATATCCTTTTGCAATATTTTACGAAGCGTTTAGGAAACAGGTTGCACAGATGGTTGTCGGGGAGCTGTTCGTTGGCAGATGCCGTGACCCGATAGGGGTTGAGCCACGCATGGATCTCCATGCCACGCTTATGGCATTCGTCAATCATGAACTGCAAAGGATCCCATAGACGGGCAGGAGCGGCACCTATACATCCGGTCAGATGCCGGCTCCACGGCTCAATGGGCGACGGATAGAATGAGTCGGCGGCAGGGCGTACCTGAAAAATGACGGCATTTATACCTGTTGCTTGCAGATTGTCGAGCAGAGAGCGCAGATAGGATTGGTTCTGTTCTGTAGTACGCTTGTCATAGCCTTGAAAAACCGTCTGAATCCAAGCTCCGCGGAAGTCGCGTTTTGATGCGCCTGAAGCCTCCTGACAAAACAATATCAGGGAGATCAGCGCCAACAGGACGCTTTTTTTATTTGTCGAATATCGAAGCATGAGCCTTCAGGAGGTCGTTGAAGCGGGGGGTGTCTCTTATCGGAGCCACATTTATACGGTTGTCATCGTTGGCCGTCCAGTTATGGTAGTTGGCATATCCGTTTTTGAGGGCCTGCTCCATGCAGTCGAGTGCTTTCTCCGTGCGACCGGCCCATGCGTAAAAGCAAGCGCCGTAATAATGTATCTGGCCGTCATAATCAGGCTCTGTCAGGCATTCTTCTATCCATGAGATGCCTTTGGCGGTATTGCCGTTGAACAGGTATGCGAAACCAAGCATGGATCCTATACGTTCGCTGTGGTCCAGTTCCAGATCGACAACACGCTGATAGAATCCTTTTGCGGCTTTTGGCTCATTGAGATAGTCGTTGAGCACCCATGCACGTGTAAGATAAGGCATGGGGTCGTACGGTTCGTTCATAATCACTTCGCCAAGCAGTTGTGACGCTTCGTCTCCTTTTTTCAACGATGTGAGTATGAGGGCCTTTTCTGTCATGGCTTCTTTTGAATCAGGAGTCAGTTCCAGAGCGCGGTCTGTGGCGGAAATGGCTTTGTCGTATTGTTTGAGTGCACGGAGCACGCGTGCGCGCACCGTATAGTAGTGGGCCACGTCATCATCCTCTGTGTAGTTGGACAGTGCCGTATTTGCATTGTCGAGCGCCGTCTCGTAGTCGCCCAGAGCGTAATAGCATTCTGCCAGAGATGCGTAAAGTCCGGAGTAATTATAGAGGTTGTTGTCGATGATGTATTTGAAATCGTCTATTGCAGGTGCATAGTGGAAGTGGGCAGCGGCAATGGATCCTCGCAGGAAATAGTAGAGAGGAGTGCGTGGAGCAGTGCGTATGGCCGACGACAGTCCGTTCATTACGGCGGCATAATTGCTGTTGGCCATGTCGATGAGCCTGGGAAGTGCATGAGGATCTGACGCATCGGTGGCAAGAGCCAGGATCAGGTCGTCGACAGCTCCGTTATAGTCATTCATCATGGCTTTTACCTGTGCGCGGTTTACGTAGACATCGCTTTGGGTTGGGGTGAGTGACACGGCTTTTTCCATGTATTCGGACGCAAGGCCGTAATTCGATTCTTTTGCCGCGACTTTTGCAAGGCCGAACAGTGCTTCCTGACTTCTTGGATTCAGTCTCTGTAGTTTGGTATAATCTTCCTTGGCCGCGGTGTAATTGCCGAGTTCAACCTCGATGTCGGCTCTCATGTTTACTGCGGCATAATTTGACGGGTCGATCTCCAGTGCCTTGTTGATCTCTTGCAGTGACAGCGTGTAGCGCTTCATCTGCCAGTATGTGGCGGATCTCAGAGCGTAGATCGGGAACAGCATTTCAGTATCTGTGACGGGAGCGTATTTTACTGCGCTGTCGAGGTCGTCGAGCGCTTTCAGATATTCCTGATGGTGGTAATATTGGTTGGCCCGCCTGTAAAGCACTTCATAATCCTTGAAATTTTCGCGCAACATGTCGTTGTAGGTATTCATGACCGTGCGTGAAATGTTGTTGTATGGAAGTGCGGCCTGAAGATCCGGAGAGAATATAGTGGTAATGCCGATCAGAAATGAGATGACGGTTTTTTTCATCGTTGTTAACAAAAGGAATTAGAGACTGTTGACAGCCATACGTAATGAAGTAAGGCGCTTGAGGAGATCGGACAGCATGTCGAGTTTAAGCATGTTGGCTCCGTCGCTTTTTGCCGTAGAAGGATCCGGATGGGTTTCAATGAATATGCCATCGGCTCCCACGGCTATGCCTGCGCGTGCTATGGTTTCTATCAGGTCCGGACGTCCGCCTGTGACTCCCGCAGCCTGATTGGGCTGTTGCAGTGAGTGGGTTATGTCGAGTATAGTTGTAGCAAATTTCCGCATTTCGGGTATGCCGCGGTAATCGACTATAAGATCCTGATAGCCGAAGGTTGAGCCGCGTTCGGTCACGGCTACCTGATCATTGCCGGCATCGCGTATTTTCTGTACGGCAAAAGCCATTGACTCGGGGGAAAGAAACTGTCCTTTTTTTATGTTGACGAACCTTCCGGTATGTGCCGCGGCTATAAGCAGATCTGTCTGACGGCATAGAAATGCCGGTATCTGGAGAATGTCAACGTATGGTGCCGCCATGTTGGCCTCCTGAGGGGTGTGTATGTCGGTAACGACAGGAATGTTGAAAGTTTCACGTACTTTTTTCAGTATCTCCAGAGCATGTATGTCGCCGATGCCGGTGAAAGAGTCAAGGCGCGAGCGGTTGGCTTTCCGGTAGCTTCCTTTGAACACGTATGGTATGTCAAGTTCTTTGCATATCGGGGCGATTGTACCGGCAATGTCCATTGCCATCTGTTCTCCTTCGATGACGCAAGGACCTGCAAGAAGAAAAAAGTTATTTGACTCTGATGACTTCAGATATTCGGATGTGGTCATTTTATGTGAATTGATTGATTATGTGAATTGCGGATGCGGCATACAGTGCGGCTGTCTCCGTGCGCAGGCGGTTGTCGCCGAGTGTCACGGGCTCAAAACCGTGCTGTCTGGCCAATGCGACCTCATCGGCCGTGAAATCACCTTCAGGGCCGATGAGTATGGCGGTATCCGTTTTGTTGCCGGCTATGCCTATCATATCTTTGCGTTCCGTCTCGGAGTCACAGTACGCGATGAAACGCTGGGATGCCTTGCAGGTTTCAAGAAAGGTTTTCAATTGGGTCATCGGCATTACATCAGGAAGCACAGCCTTAAGAGATTGCTTCATCGCACTTACTGCTATTTTTTCAAGCCGTTCGGTTTTTATCTCCTTTCTTTCAGAGCGGGCACACAGCACCGGAACTATTGTATTGATTCCGATTTCGGTCAGTTTTTCTGTCAGCCACTCCATGCGGTCCATATTTTTGGTTGGGGCCACCGCTACGGTGAGGTTATATGACCATGGCAAGGGGAGCCGCTCGCACCGGATCACTTCTACTATAGCATGCTTCGAATGCGGCTCAAGCATGCGGCAGTGATAAAGACCGCCTTTGCCGTCAATGATCTCCATGCTGTCGCCGGATTGCATCCTGAGTACTTTTACGCAGTGATGCGAGTCGTTTTCCGGCAGAACGGGGTCTGTTGCTATATCTGGAGCGTAGAACCTGATCATTTTGCCGAGACAGGTGATGATTCTGTGAAGCCGTCAGCTCCTGATGTCGTGTCTTCCGCCGCCTGTATCTGTTCGGCCGACGGTCTGTTGCCGTTGTCTTTGAACAGCAGCATGAAAAGGACTGTCACCACCAGAGCGTATCCGGCAAAAATCAACCATGATGTTCTCCAGCCTTCAAGCTGTTCGGCAACAGGTGCTGTTTCAACCACATTATGGTTGACTATGAGCATGGCGGCGAGTGTGCCTATTGTGGCTCCAAGACCGTTTGTCATAATCATGAACATACCTTGGGCGCTGCTGCGTATGTCGTCTGTGGTCTGATTGTCCACATACAGTCCGCCACTGACATTGAAAAAGTCGAATGCGATACCGTATACTATACACGACAGAACAAACATCCAGAGTCCGCCGTCGGGATCGCCGAAACCAAACAGACCGAACCGCAGTACCCATGCTATCATGGACATGAGCATCACGCCTTTTATGCCGAATTTTTTCAGACAGACCGGAATCAGCAGTATGCAGAGCGTTTCGCTTATCTGCGACAGGGAGATCAGGGCATTGGCATTCTGTGCGGCCCATGCGTTGGCATACTCCGGAATTGATTTGAAGAATGAGATATAGGGATTGGCATATCCGTTGGTTATCTGCAGTGAGACTCCAAGAAACATGCTGAACAGGAAAAACACAGCCATTTTTTTCTGCTTGAACAAAGTAAATGCCCGCAGTCCGAGTTTGTCGATTATGTTGCCGCTTTGCGGAGATTTGTTGATGGGGCATGACGGCATTGTCAGGGCATATACAGCCATAAGCATGCTGAATGCCGCTGATGTGAACAGCTGCATGTATGTAGACTGGAATTTGGCATTTTCCGGTCCTGCGAAGTTCACTAAAAGCATGGCGCATATAAAGCCGATTGTGCCGAAAATGCGAATAGGCGGAAAATCCTTTACGATGTCAAGCCCGGCGCGTGTCATCGCGTTGAATGATACGGAGTTGTTAAGGCCTATGGTAGGCATGAAAAACGCTACAGACACGGTGTAGAGAGCAAACAGCGGACCAAATCCGATAGTCTCGGCAGTCATGCAGTACACTCCTGCAAGAGCCATGAATATACCGCCGATGAGATGACAAAGGCTGAGCATTCGCTGGGCCTGTATCCATCGGTCGGCAATTATACCTATAATGGAAGGCATGAAAAGAGATACGATGCCTTGCACGGCATAAAACCATCCGATCTGTTGTGCCAGTCCGTTGTTGGCAAGAAAATTGCCTAATGAGGTCAGGTAACTGCCCCAGATGGCGAATTCAAGAAAATTCAGAAATGTCAGTTTTGCTTTGATGCTTCGCATGGGATGTTAAACTAAGGATTAGAGGGTGGATTTCTTGTTGTTGATGATTTCAGTAAGGCGTGCCGCCTCTTCGTAATCTTCTTTCTGGATAGCTTTGTCACGAAGTTTTTCAAGAGTGTTGACCGGAAGGTCGCGTGTGGCTCTTCCGGTAGTATGGCCGGAGTCGTTTTTGTCTGCATCGGAGTCGACGGGCTCGTCTTTTATGACAAATCCACACTCTTCAAGTATTTCGTGGGTGGTGTATATGGGGGCTCCTGTGCGCATGGCTATAGCTATAGCGTCGGATGTTCTGGAGTCGATTGATATGCGTCTTTCGCCATCAGTCATGGATATTTCCGACAGAAACACACCGTCTTCGAATTTATATATAAACACCTCCTGAATGGCAATGCCGAACGCATGGGCCATAGACGCGAAAAGATCGTGGGTCATTGGCCTGGGAGTGGTCACGTGTTCCATACGTGACGCTATGGCCTGGGCTTCCGGAGCTCCTATTATCACAGGAATCCGTATCGGCCCGTCGGTCTGGGCCAGAATCAGAGCATAGGCTCCTGTGCGGATTTGACCTATGGACAGGCCCATTACTTTCATGCGGATCCTTTTGCGTTCCATAAATGTGTATCAGATGTTGATTTGCTGTCCGGTAATGATGCCGCTTCCGTAGCAGATGTGTCCCTGACGGTCATAGATCACTGCAAACTGGCCTGGAGCTATCCCTTGGATTTTATTTTCGCTTTGGATCACGTATTCCCTTTCTGAAAGTCTGATTAGGGAAGCCGGTGTGAATTCGGGAGTATGCCTGTTTTTAAACGAAATCTCGGATAGTTCCGGATCGCGTGTTATCCAGTGCATCTCATCGAGATGCAGTGTCCGGCCGTATTGTTTTTCAGTGTCGTAGCCCTGTGAGACGTAGACCACATTGTCGTGGATATTCTTTTTGACCACATACCAAGGGCCACCGCTCAGTCCGAGACCTTTGCGCTGGCCTATGGTGTGGAACCAGAATCCGCGGTGCTCGCCAAGTTTGCGTCCGGTTTCCAGTTCGACGATAGGGCCAGGTTTCTCTCCGAGGTGGCGCCGGATAAAGTCGTTGTAGTTGATTTTGCCGAGAAAGCAGATTCCCTGACTGTCGCGACGGTAAGCATTGGGCAGAGTCGCTTGTATGGCAAGCTCCCTGACACGGGATTTAGGCATGTCGCCGATCGGGAACATTATGTGTGAAAGCTGGCTGTAGGTGATTCTGGCGAGAAAATCGGTCTGGTCCTTGACCGGATCAGGGGCAGTGGCCAGATATACAAGACCGTCGGACCCGATGATGGTCGACGCATAGTGACCAGTGGCTGTCTTGTCGAATTCATGGCCCCATCTCTGTTCGAAATAACCGAATTTAATCAGCCGGTTGCACATTATGTCGGGATTTGGGGTCAGACCTTCGCGTACGGTCTTCAGAGCGTATTCCATCACTGACTCCCAATATTCTTCGTGAAGCGACACTACGTCAAACGGCAAGCCGTATTTTGCGGCTATGAACTGGCACATTTCAATGTCTTCTTCCGCCGAGCAGTCGCCTTCGCCGTTGTCAAGACCTATGCGGATATAGAACAGGTGTATGTCATGGCCCTGTTCAACAAGCCGGTGCACGGCTACCGCGCTATCGACTCCTCCTGAGATTAATGCCGCTATCTTCATTGTCCTGAATGGTTTAATTCCTGAATGATCTTCTCGCACGCCGCTATCAGCAATGGCATGGACATGAATTTTTTTGTTATGCGCATTGACGAGTCGGCTATGTAGATTGTCGGCTGTATGCGAAGGTCGATCATGTCAGGAGCGGAAGGCATCGCTCCGACTGTCCATGACTGGGGCAGTGTGGCCATATTCTTCCACCAGCTCTTGTCTGGAGTGCCGGGATACAGGAAAATGGGTTTGAGTATGCCGGCGTCGACCAGCTGTCGGGCGGCTATGTTGGCTGCAAAGCGTGTGCGGGCCATCATGGCCGCTGATGATCCCGGAGTGTCGAATATTATCACATATTCACCGGCCCCGCAGGTTGTGTCGTTCAGCACGGCTGTACTGCCGTCAGAAAGAATTATTTCGGCGGGAGGGAGTGTCATGCCTTCCTGTGAGTGGCTGATGACGTTTGCCTGTCTGGCAAAATAATCATGATCGGCTCCTTTGATTTTTTTGTGTCCGGCCACGGCTTTGGCAAACGGCAGATATACTTCATCGCTTGGAATGATTGCAGAGTCGGAATAGAAAGCCGCTTCCGCCATACGCGTCAGCGCCAGAAGATTCTCAGGGCGTTTCTTTACTTTGTCTATGAGTCGATCGATGGAGATGAATACTGTGTCGCGATTGGCCAGCGGAAGCATTTCGGCATAGTCCATGAATGCGTCTGCCATCTTTCGGTTGGATGAAAAGGCACTTTTCCACGGACAATGATCCCAGAAATGTTCCACATAGTAGTTGGCACGCGGAGTACCTACCGGTAGTGATTCCGGCGGATGAGGGTAGGCGAAGTATGTGACGGCGTCCTTGCCGTGGACCAAGGACGCTGTGATGCTAAATATGAGAAATAAAACAACGGTCAGAGTCAGTCGTTTCATTGCGTATGGTGCTATGATAGATTGTTTCAATCTACAAAGTTACTCTTTTTCTCTGATATTGTGCATTAAAATTTGTAAAACTGATATAGTACCTTGCGGCGATAGAACGTGCTCGGGAGATCTACACTGGCGAAGTAGCGTTCTATCAATGGATACACATCTCAAGCATTTGAAGATATATTTCTGTTCCGGGGAAATAGGAATATTTATTCAATAAATTATGGTCGGAATCAAAGAATAAGTATGAAGGGAAGCCTGAAAGTCCATAAGTTTTGCCTAAAGACTCGGTCTCTTCATTATTTATTCTAATATGTTCGCCATCTATCTTGCTAGCCTTCTTTTTCCAATTTTCAATCGGTGTTGCTTCTGTTGCAATATACAAGAATACAATATTATCAAATTTATGTTCTGTTCTGATTTCCTTCGTTCTTGCTATAGCATCAAGACAAGGACGACACCATGTTCCCCACATGTCAACAACGACAGATTGCCCTGGATAAACACTATCAATGTATTGTTTAAGCGAGAATTGAGCGTCACATAAATCCTTATAATTGTCAATCTTAGATAGAGAAGTTGTCAATTCGTTGTTCTTCTTTAATATAATATCCTTTAGGCCATTGCGATAGCCATGTGTGACATTTTCAATCTGTTTTTCGGAGAGCGGAATGTTGTTTATGCCGATCTGTTCGACATAAGACATTGCTGACAAAAGGTCCAAAAGCAATTGCGAAGGGTTGGAGATGGCCCTTGACAATTTTCTTTTTGCAATGTTCTCCCAATCCAATACGCTTTGCTCACCTATAGGAGCAAAACCTCCCTCAGGAAAGCGGAGCAGCGCATAAAGGAATGATTTAAGGCCGGTGTATGGCAGTCTCTTTAAAAATGAGTCTTCATCATACGAAATTGTATTCAAAAAAGAATGAGACTCCATTGGCGGTTCTGAAACCTGAATTCCGGAATAATCAGTGAACTTTTGTACATATGGTAACGTGACAACAGAAGCGAATCTGCAGCGGAAACTGTTTTCTATCCATTGTGGAAAGTCCTGAGGCAATCCGGTTGCTGCCAGATTACGTGACCATAGAGTATCGGTTTCATATTCTCTTACCCGCTTCCAATCAGAATATTTTTCAAGTGGTGTTTCGGTATCATGTGAGGAGAAAAAAATTTGCCCACTTTCGCTGATTTTGGCCCAATCAGCCGCGGTCAATCCCTCAAAATCAGGGTCATCTCCCCAGTCAAGTGAAAAGTCATCAGAAATTTTTACCTCGTATATATTTTTGTTTTCTTGTCTTACTTGCAATAGCCTTCCGGAATAGCCTTCTGGAGATTCAATTGTGATGCCGACGACCTCGTTTAGTAGCTCAGTCGGAATCCGGCCGACAAACACACTGCCTTGAAGCGAAAGTTTATATTCCTCAGACTCATTCAAATTGCAAAAAATAGGAGCAACAGACGCCCAGACCTCTATACCGTCAATAGGAATTTCAGAGTTGATAACTCTGATTTCCAGTTCACTTTCGCCAGGAGAGATTCCGTTTTTAGGCTCCAAGACATTACTGCTGGCGCAAGAAGTCAGCAGCATCCAGAATAAATATATATAAATTTTCATACACAAGTTTAATCATTATCCGCAAGATGAATAGTTAAAATATATTAAACTATTTTGCACCATAGTATTTTGAAGTGGGTAACAATATTATAAATGTCTATCATTAAGCAAGTCCACCTGATAGATTAAACCCGATCAATTTTATAAGAAAATCGTGCATACTTCACACCTTCATTACCGTTAGGCAGATGACGAAATTTCTCAAGCCCGTCAATCTTGGGCTTGCCGTAGTCATTGATCTCATTCCATTAATCGGTTCTGCAAATAACTGCGCACAGTGATTGATAGGTGTTTGTCATATAAATTTAACGGCTATCGACCTTTTATATTGGTCAACAGCCGTTAAGCTTATTTAAGATGAGTCGGTAGTGTAAGCATGTAGGGTGATTGTCAGGATTTTTCTGCATCATGCAGATAATCCTTTTTTGCGCAGAATAGACTAGCCAGGTAATCCCCACTTATTGTAGATGCAGATACCATTTTGGGGACCATGTGTGGTTGATTCCCAAGTGCATTTATCCCCATATTTCAGACCAACGCAGGCTTTTTCTCTTTCTGAGAGACTGCCTGAGCCGCCTGTTCCAGAATTTGTTCCGCTGTTCGAACCTGATCCGGAATATAGCAATGACATATCGTCTATTGCTGCTCGCTCTGCCTTCATTTCGTCCTTGGGAGGAGTTTAATCGGTCGTTTTTGTTTCATCGATAGTTAAGTTATTAGTCTTAAGTTTATAATGAACAATAGAATATGATTGTTCGCTCGACTTTTCGATTATTACAAATAACATTATTCATTTTTAGATAAACAGCTATTATTCATAATCAAAAGTTGTATTGTATTTATATCACATAGTCGCACGATTTAGCGGTTGTCTGTATATCGCCATGTGAACTTGACGGTGTTAAGTTTTTTATTGTAGAGTCTGTCGGCATAAGTTGCAATATAAAATTCAGGACATGGAGGAGAATAACAGACTTTTTTGTAATTTTGTTCAATACGTTCTGATGGAATTCATATGCCTATTTACTCTATTAAAACTGTATCAATCAATATGAGAATATCACGTTTTTTCATTGTGTTGTTGGCATTGGTCTGCTGTGTGCAAGAAGCAATGGCCGATGAGTTTCCGCTGGTCGCTTCCGCGACGATATCGGGTACGCTGCCGGTGCTTTATATCAATACGGAAAACGGTAAACCTGTTACTTCGAAAACGGAATATCTGTATGCACAGTATTGGCTTGTACCCATGGGAAATGAGGAAATAGAAGCGGTTGGCTCGGAGGATTATCCTTTGCCGATGCAGATACGTGGCAGAGGTCATTCGTCATGGAAAAGTCCCAAGAAACCTTATAAAATCAAACTCGGAGCAAAGGCCGCGCTGATGGGAATGCCAGAAAATAAACACTGGGCTCTTCTGAAACCGACGGAAAATACTGTGGCGGGCTTACAGTTGGGCAAATTGACGGGGATGGTGTGGACGCCGGATTTCCGTCCGCTGGAGGTGGTGCTCAACGGTGATTATATAGGTCTTTATTTTCTTACAGAAACGATCCGCATTGATGAAAACCGCGTTAACATACATGAGCAGCGGGATCTTGAAACCGCTGCGGATATGATTGAAGGAGGATGGCTTGTGGAGGTAGACAATTATCGGGATGAATGCCAGATAACTATTCCGGAAAACAATCGTTGGAATCTGACACTCAGATATCACTCGCCTGGAAATCTCTCGGATGTACAGGAGCAATGGCTCACGGCTGAATTCAAGGCCATTAACGCGGCAATCTATTCTGCTGACAAAAGATCAACCGCATGGGAGAAATATATTGATGTGGAAAGCATAGCCCGTTTTTTCGTCCTGCAGGAGGTGATGGATAATCCCGACGGATTTCATGGCAGTTTTTATCTGCATAAGGATTTGGGTGACGGAGCCAAATGGACTGCCGGTCCGGCATGGGATCTGCTGTGTTACAACAGGGAGAAAACGGACTATACGTTTAAAATGAAGGTGCATTATGGAATTACGCCGCACTGGATCGGGGAGATCATTCAATATGACAGTTTCTGCAAAGCGGTGGAGACGGTGTGGAATGAGGTTTATCCTGATTGTCTGTCAGAGATATTCGATTATATTGATGACGTGATGTTGCCGCTGGATATAGCATGGAGGAATGATTGTGAAAGATGGAACGATGATCCGTTGCAGACTGTGGAGCTGAGAGCAGACAGAATCAAGACAGCATTGCAACGGAATATCGACTGGTTCAATGAGCATTTGCCTGTCAGTGAATATTCATCACTGACGGTAGTCCCTGGATTCCTTCCTGATGGAGTGACAAAAGTGTTCAATCTTCAGGGCATATGCATTGGAGAATATGCCAGCGAGACGGATGCGTTGTCGGATTTAAGACGTGGAATCTATATAATCAACGGAAAGAAAATCAGGGTTGACTGACCTGATAAGATGTGATAAGCGACAAGGTATGCCGGGGGAATGGATACATGGCATGCCTTGTCGCTTTATGTAGGAAGTACAGCGTTATTGTGCGACTGTCAGGAAGCGGGTGTGATATTCATCGAGCATGTTGCGTATGGCCGTACCTATTTTTCGATAATCTGATTCATTGAGGTTGGCCAGAGATACGCGCACCGACCATGCGGGGCCGTCGAATCCGTCGCCGTTGAGCAGCACTACTGCAGTCTCATTGGCCAGGCGGATCACGAAATCAAGAGGTTCGTAATTGTCATTGAGATATTTTGCAAATTCGTCGCCGTAGAACTTTTTCGCCCAGATCATGATGTCGATCTCGGAATAATATCCGGCGCGTAGCGGATCGACAAGCAGAGTGAAGCCTGTGGTGGACCACAGAGCATTCAGGCGATCGTTGATTGTGTGGATCATGGTGGTCTGATAGCTGTTGTCATCGTGAGAGTTGAAATAGGCGAAGGCAGCCATCAGAGTCATTTGCATCTGCTGAGGGGTCGACAGTCCGGCGGTATGGTTGAGAGCTACCAGACGGCTGTCGGCCACCATACGGTCTATGAACTTTATATTATGTGGTTCGAGCGACAGCGACGCATAACGCCGGTTGAGATCTGCTGTCTGTTCGGGGGAGAGCTTTGCGATCATGTCGTCGAATACGTTGTTCTGGCTGATGGCGCATACAGCCAGACGCCAGCCTGTGGCTCCGAAATATTTTGAAAAAGAGTATACGCACATGGTGTTGTACGGCAGTTCGTACATGAGCGAGCGGAAGTTTCTCACGAAAGTGCCGTAGACGTCGTCGGTGATAATCATGAGGTCCGGATTGTCGTTCTTCACAATGTCCACCAGTTGACGGATAGTGTCGGAAGACAGTGTGTAGCTTGGCGGATTGCTCGGGTTGATGATGCATAGGAGCTTGATGGACGGGTCGCGCAATTTGTCGACTTCCTCTGCGGGATACTGCCATGTATGGTAGCCGTCGTGCTGCACTTTGTCGGCATTGATGTTGACTACTTCGAAGTCGAACCGGTCAAGATGGGGTATCTCAATATAAGGCGTGAAGGCGGGAACCATCAGAGCGATTTTGTCGCCTTTGCCGATAAGTTTGTTTTCCTGTATGGAATCGAAGGCATAGCACATACCGGCGGTGCCGCCTTCGGTGGCAAACAGATCGTATGTCGATTTGTCGTCGCCGCCGCCCATGGCCAGACGCAGATAGTCGCGTACCATGGCTTCGGCGCTGTGCAGCATGCGGTCGGGGGTAGGGTATTGGTCTCCTATGACGGCTTCTGCGAATTCATGGGCCAGAGCATCGGGGTCAAATTCATGTTTCGATATCAGATATTCGAAAGTGCGGCTGATGAGGGACGCTCCGTTTTCATCTTTATGGTCGTTGAGAAATTCGCGCAAGCGCTCGGCTATGCCCTGCGGGGAGGGGATTCCGGCTATGCCTACCGTATTGTCGGCGATGCGTCGGCACTCTTCAAGACCGAATTTTCCCAGCAGAAAGAATGCTTCACGGGGTTCGGTTGCTATCCAGTTGGGGTTGCCGCGTCCGGCATTGAGGAATGTTGCGGTGGAATTGTGGGCGTCGGCCTGAGCCATCTCTATGAGCCTGTTTTTGATTTCAAAAGGACTCATCTGCTCGAGACGTTTTTCGAAATCACGATTTTCGGGGTTGATGTGTTCGTTGTTTTTCATTGTTTTGAGGTTAGGGAGTTGACGTCGGTATAGACGTGTTTGTAATATGTGGGCTATGATGTCATCAGCACTATGGCCACACCCATCAATATCAGCATTGTGTTGCCGACGGCGTATGTGACCGTGTAGCCCATGGCAGGCAGAGTGCTGTCCAATGATTCCTGTATGGCGCCTAGGGCCGCGGTGGTGGTGCGGCTTCCGGCACAGCAGCCGAGGTTTATGGCCGGGCGGAACTTGAATATTTTATGCCCGATGATGACACTGAGTATTAGCGGAAGCGATGTGCAGACTATGCCTGCCAGAAACAGTCCGAAGCCCACTTCCTTGATTCCGCTGACGAATGATGGCCCGGATGTGATGCCGATTACGGCGATAAACATGTTCAGGCCAAGATTGTTCATGATCCATACGGCTTCCTTGGGAATGCGTCCGAATGATGGGCGTTTCGACCGGAGCCATCCGAAAATCAGACCTGAGATCAGAGTGCCGCCGCTTGTGCTGATACTGACCGGGATATTGCCGGCATGAATTGTGAGTACACCTATCAGACAGCCTATTACTATGCCGAGACCGACGAGTATGAGGTCTGATGCTGTTTTGGGACGGTCAACGTATCCGAGTCGGGGGGCGGCAGTGTTGACTTCCGATGCGAGTCCTACAAGAGTCAGAGTGTCTCCTGCCATGAGTTTTGTTTTGGCCAACACGGGAATGGCCACACCTCCGCGGTCGATTGATTTGATCGAAACCCCGTACATGTATGTCTGTGAGCGCAGCTCATCGACTGTAAGCCCGGCTACGGTTTTTCTGGTGATCATTACAGGAATCTGTTCTGCCGGGAAGTCAAGAAGTTCGGCATCGTTGACTTCAGGGCCGATCCAGCTTTCGTCTTCGATTATATATTCGCGGCGTCCGCTCAACACTATTTCATCTCCTTTGGTGATGCGGGTTTCCGGAGTCGGTTCGATGATGTTGTGGCCTGAGCGTACGCGTTCGATAAACAGGCGTCGGCCTTGTGAGTGCAGATGCGACTCGATCTGGGCGACGCTCTGTGGAGAGTCGAAGAAATCGGATGTGACGCTGTATGCGCGGAAAGCCACCGGGCGGTTGGCGATGATGTATGCCGGATCGGATGTGAGCGAACTTTCGTTCATTTCCTTCTCAAGGGCTGCGGTGTCGGCCTTGACTTTCTTGATTCCGCCAAGCATCCATGGTCCGAGGTTGGCAAGGATATATGCAGATCCGATAGTGCCGAACACATAACACACCGCGTAGGCCACAGGAATAATGTCGATCAATGCTTTTTTACGCGCAGCATCAATTCCGAGAGTTCCCATGGTGTCGGTGCCGACACCTATCACCGCGGAAATTGTCTGTGATCCGGAAAATAATCCGACGGCTTCACCGGCATTGTAGCCCATGACTTTGACCACGCCCCACGTGACTGACAGGCAGAGCAGACACACGACAGCGGCAAAAAGCACCTGCTTTATGCCGTCGCCGCGTAAAGCCCGGAAAAACTGTGGACCGACGCTATAGCCGATCGCAAAAAGAAAAAGCAGAAAAAATACGTTTTTGACAGGCCCGGGGATGGCTATGTCCATCTGACCGACCAAAACTCCGACGAGGAGGACCGAAGTCACTACCCCGAGCGAGAATCCCTTGTATTTCAGAGAGCCTATCCAGAACCCGATTCCGATAGTCAGGAAAATCGGAATGGAAGGATTGTCGCGGCATGTCTGAGCAAACCAATCGAATAGTTCCATGGAAAAATAAATAGTGTGTGTTTAAATTTTAATTATTGTGTTAAATCTGGTAGATAGATATCGTGTGTCGGATGTTCTGATGTAAAACGCCGGACTCCGTATGATGGTTCGGAGTCCGGTGTTTTGTGCGATTGAAAATCGAGCGAGAGTTTAGTATCCTTTGGAATGAGGAAAATAATCGAAGTCGGTCAGTTGGTTGTCGGGATCGGGGCGGTCGAATGAGAGATCGGACATGTCTGTGTCCGGTTGGACATCAGAAATAACGTGACCTTCGCTTTCTGCAGTCTTATTGAATGGATCAGGCGGCGGTATTCTGCTCCCGGAGCAGTCTTGTCCTTTGAGATTGTTCTTGTCATTCATCTTGTTTTAGAGTTTGTGTTATATTCGCAAATGTAGCAAAAAAATCGAAGAACGCAAATTTACAATCCTTCAAGTGTGTTGCAAAGATTTTACCCCTTCTCAGTATTGATTGCCATTGATTTGAGAATAGAACCATACTCTCTCCACATCGCATTTATGATTTTGTCATTCTTGATGTGGTGGGTCAATGAGCGGGTCATATCTTCAAAGGCCTTCCGTTCGCTGTCAGTGTTGCGTAATGCTATCTGTGCACATGTCCTGTAGATTGCCCTGATGTCCATAATAAAGAACGGATAAGCTGGTGAGGTCGGTTGCATCGCGCAGTATGTCTCGGACATAATTCTGACAATATTCATAAGGGATTGCAGCCGTGTGGCTTGCGATGTCGACGATGTAATGGAGCCTGACGAGCGACGGCGGTATGCGTAGTGTGGCATAGAACCGAATGTAACAGATTTGGCGTGCAGCAGCATATGTGGTGTCCATAACTCATCTTCGTGAATCAATCCCGGCTCAAAGAATAATTCCGATTGTTCCAGCATAGAGCGACGGCAGAAATATGTATAAACCATCGGGGCGAACCGTCGGGACCGGACAACCGAGTTCAAGTATTCAGCGCCGGTCATTATGGGGTGTTCATTATGCAGGTTTTCAGAATAACTCCAGATACCTACAGCCCCGTTGTCATAATAGATCTTTACTTTGCCTACCACAACATCGACATCTCCCCGATGAGCAATGCTCAAATAGTAATGCAGTGAGTCGGGCAATAGCCAGTCGTCACTGTCCACGAAGAGCACATACTTACCGACGGCTGACCGTAGGCCTGTATTTCTTGCGACCGAAAGCCCCTGATTCTTCTGACACTCGTACCGAATGCGGCTATCTTGCTTTGCATACCGCTTTAGAATGTCGACAGAGTTGTCCGTGGAACCGTCATTTACTATGATGACTTCCATATTTACTCCTTTTTGCGACAGGATAGAATCCAGGCACGTTGTAATGAATGTTTCAGTATTATATACCGGTACAATAACCGATAGCTCCGGTTGTGGTCGCTTGTTCATATTCCTGTATCGTTTATTTTATGGAACATACATTTTTAACAATTTGTTTACCGGAAACAGTCATTCTGAACCTTGTGTCAGAATATATTGTTTTGCTTAAATAAATTCTATACTTTCCGCTATGGCAAATTATCCTACTCTTGCGGTTCTGATCAGGTCTCATAACGCGATAGGACGCATTGACTCATGTATTGCTTCGGTGCATTCTAAACAGATTCTGCAACCTGACAAAATTTATGTATGCGATGACTGTAGCACGGATGGCACGTGGGCGTTCCTGCAATCCCAATATGGCAACGACAAGCACTTCGTTTTGCTTCGGAATGATTCCAACCACGGCCCGGGATATACGATGAGACGCCTTATAAAGTCATGCGATACTGATTATTATATGCTGATAGACGACGATGATACATGGATAAGATCTGATGTCGTCGAACGTGTAACGCTCGATATTGTGTCCCACGATTTTCCGGACAAAATCTATTATAGGGCCAACGATGTGTGCAACTGGCGGCTCCACACCATTTTCGCTTACAAGACCAAACGGATGCAGGAATTGGCTTACTTTTCTTTATGGTGTAATGATGATGACTATACATTGCAGACTTTAGGCCCTGATTTTAAGGAAACAATATTGGACGATTATGTTTTTCAATGTACTTATGTCGGCCACGGGATAAGCCGTCTCAGGCCGTCAACAATATATAGATACCTTCATCAGATATGCAAAAACATATATCTTGGAAATATGGAACTTGCAGCACGGATGTATCTGCAATTCCCTTATCTTAACGAGTGTTCAGCACAAGATAGGGTAATATATGATGAACTGACAGACTATTTCAATATAACAAAATAAAGGACAACCGAGCCTATTATTCCGCAGATATAAGTTTGCGGAATAGTTTCATATATTTGTTTGCCATTGCAGATGCTGAATACTTTGTGCGCAATAAACGGCGGTTGTATGCCGCATATTGTTTCTTTTGCTCCATAGGTGCATTTAATGCTTGTTTAATTGACTTGGCAAGACGATGAGCGTAGGCATCAACTTGTAAAACGTTTCCGATATTAGCTATAAAAGCATTTTTCCCGGAAATAAACATATCTTTTAACCCATTGCCGTTTGAGGATACTATTAAAATCCCAGCATTCATCATCTCCATCGCGGTATAACTACATTGCTCCGAGTATGATGACAAAATCCCAACATCAGCAATAGAGTACCACTTACATATGTCGTGATTAGCAATTTGCCCTGTAAATATAATATTCGATGACATATTCTTGAAAAATTCCCAGTATTTAAAGTATCCATATGGATTTCCAACTAAGATACAGCGTAAATATGGGTGTGTTTGGCGCACATATTCAACCGCTTTGAAAAGAGCTATTACGCCTTTGGATTCATCTGGCCGAGCAACAAATATTAGGACCTCGTCTTCGACACGGAGTCCCATTTCTCTGCGTGCACGAGCGATGTTACGTCGGCAAGTAGGTGTCAGATCTATCCCATTAACGATTTTATATATTTTTGATTCAGGGACTTTATATATAGTACGTAGGTATTTGTCAGTAGATTCTGATAAACATATAACAGCATCGGCAATCCGATATATTGCTTGTTCTGTGTTGTAATAATTGGATATTCTTCTAAATGTCTCTTCAGATACTATTTGTGGCTTGTTTCCCATAGTTATTTGCAAAAATAAACTTGCATCACCAAATAATGGTGAACACCATCCTTGATTATGTATTAAAAATACAATCTTAGACAGCGGAAATTCTCTTTTCATATGTAGCATATTTTGTTCGCATGGAGAATGATTAAATAGCACTACGTTATATGGAGAATCCACAATATATTGTTTTAATAATGGCCATATAATTTCTCCAGCATCACGCCAATTGCCTCCATTTACACATGGCACAGCAAATTCAACTCCATTTTTATATGTATAAGTTGTTAAATCTGTACATTGTGAATTAAGTGAAATGAGAATCACAGTTACATTCACTTCCTTATTGAGCATTGAGAGCAATATATTACGATAGGTGCCTATGCCATTATTCTCAGAAGTACTATGTTCATCAACAAATATCACAGTAATGGCAGTCATATAGGGTATTGATTTTGTGTTACTTCATATTAATAGGTTATAGTCGCACAGATATTATTAGATTGGAAAATAATAATAATCCTCCAATGAATATGGTGGAACCAATTCTATACCATTAATAAGTACTGTCGGAGTTCCTTGCAGTCGGTTGTCTGAATGCCATGCTCTGTGCTTTTCAACCTCTTTCAAGACATTTTCTGTTGTGATATCTAAATTATATTTATTAAAGAACGATTTTCCATATTGCCTTCCCTTTTCATACCACTCAGTTAAGATATCCCAAGTTTGGCTCGCTCCGAGTTGCTGATAGGCTGCAATTATATAGCGATTTGCAAAATCATATTCTGGTGAAAAATAGGTAAATACATACTTGACGCTGACATTGACTCCAGGGAAATCATTAAGTCTCGCATGCATAGCAGAGCACGGATTACAAAAAGGATTACTGAACACCGTAATCTGATGTAAAGCATCGGGATTGCCAAAGACAAGCGAACTACAATTGTCATCACTAGTGTCGAATCGTTCAGCATTTCCTTCAATTGCGGTAAATACCATACCATTTTCTTTTAGGATATTGAAGTCTTTAAGCAATTGTTTGGATTGTTGATGTTTTGAAAGAATATACATCAATTCCGATAGGAGTAATACCGCTAATACATATCCTGAGATTAAATATATTGTATTATTCAAGATAAATGAATAATCATATAGTTCACGACTGACAAAACATACAATTACTTGTGCCCACAACAGCACGATAGAGGAGAGACATAGAATACACCAACTTTTGATTCGAAATTTTTGATACCAGACACTCCATAATGTGAATGGCAACGTACAGGTAGCTATCCAAAAATATGAGTTGAGCAATTGCGGAATCCATATTAGCACAAATGCGTTGACAAAGAAATAACCAAAACCGATTTCGCTGAATTTGGCTACCTTGAAAAAATTTGCCGCATTTGATTGTGAAACAGACTCACAACTCCCATTCTTAACCAGGTCACACAATGTTTTGGAAACGTTATTGGGAATATGCAACTGTTGTAGTAATAATAGGTATGAGACTCCTAATCCGAGCATATTTATAAATATAAGAATCCACCAATAAATATATTGAACCATATGGTTTTGTAAGACACCAATAATGCATATAGCCACGATACACAAACCTATGCCAGTTTTTTTGAGCACTTGAATGCTTTCGTTAATAAGATGTGTTTTATATTCGGGCTCGCTACTATTATCTGAAACTGAAATTAGAATCATTACACCATTCCAGTCTTGAACAAATATCTTTGAGGATACCGTTATGGTTTTATTACGAGTCCCATCTTTAAGTTTAATCAGACTATCAGTTACTGATTCGACAATCATGAACTGATTCTTATAAATAATTATGCATGGGGTCTTAATGAGTGTTAGATTCTCTTTGTGTACAACTTTTACGCATTGATAATATAGTTTATAAAGAGACATTACGTGGCAAAGCCCATATATTGAAGTAATGTTAGGAATTGTCTCAATCTGTTTTTTTAACCAACTTTGCGTATATTTGACTCCCAATTTCTGAAAGACACATTCAATAAAATTTAACATACGTCATATTTTTGGAAAACGGAGCATCATAAATCATTCTGTAGAAAACATTATCGTTAAGCTAAAAAGTAGTAATCAAATAATTTGTTCATTCATTACATAATCAATTAAGCATTACGATAATGTCTTTATTTAAACTTTCAATTTGTTTTATCGTTTTGTCTAAAACGTCTGTGTCCAAATATTTGTTCATATAACTTAATATATGAACAGATCATCCATAGTTAGTCCAATTGCAATGATTTTGCTACATCAGTAAAAAGGGCCTGATAGTGCTCAGGCCCTTGAGTTAATAGAAAATAGCTCGTGATTATAGCAAATACCGCTTGTTGCAATCCTCTGAGAGATATCTCTCAGTACAGCCATTTTGGGTCCCAGACCCATCTGATTCTCCTCCCGTGCCTGAGTCGATACCATCAGAGCATTTGTACTTATGCCCATCGCATATGATTGAGAGATACATACCTAAATTGGAGTTATAATCTCCCATCATACAATCACCATTTGCGCTTGAGCAAGATATTGTAACGCCAGCACAGTTCATAGTTAACGTACAGCTTTGTTTTGGACCAAAAGAGAAGGTCATACCCGAAGCGACCATCGCTTTTTGTTCTTCAGGGGTCAATGGGACAATCTGTTCCAAACTGTTGTTATTAAGATTATTCATAATAGTTTTGTTTAGATGCTATAAACATCATAGTATCATATATATAACAGAACACTGGGGCAAATGTTCACTCTTTGATGGGAAATATGGTTTAATACTGCACACGACTTTGAGCCATCCGGCTGATTAATATTTCCAGGAAAGTGGTACAACTGATACTATTGATATTCTGTTATTAAAGTTATCATGACGACGTATAGCTATTTCGTTTTAGGAGATTTATTAAAGTTCCACCTGATGTGGAATAAGAAATAATTGGGAATTGTATTTGCCACAATTTCTGTCCTTGCCTGAGAATTGATCCTATAGCTTATATTGCTTAGTTGGTGGAGCAAATCAAACCCATCAATCGCAACAAATATTTTGCCTTTGAACAAAGATTTGGATACACGGAGATTCCATATTAAATCAGACTGATTCAATATCGGATCCAGATATCCATTTCTCATATAAAGTGATATATCCGTTGATAATTCCCAATTATATGGAAAGTTGAGGATGGCGCTGATTCCCACGTCAGAATTCCATGCACTGAAGTTATTGAACGTAATATGATCACTTTGATAGTTTCTAAATTCTACAGCTCCTTTCATGGTTAATCGATGACTCCCGACTTTCCAAGTAAATTTCACATTCTCTTTACAACTGAAGGTGTTGACAGACCGTTTGTGTGGAACTTGTTTCAGGTTATGATCAACGTCGGAATATGATTCAAATAAATCTGACGTATGCGAAAACATGGGAGTAGTTTGGGCGGAAATTTCAAATCGTCGGAATGTCCCGAAATTGGTAGAAAATGAGTAGGATGCTTTGATATCGTAATTACCATTGATATTGTATGGGCGCTCAGTCTGCTGCCCGGAAGATGTATTATATAAAAGGCCATGTGTCAAAGCATTAATGTATGACAAATATGTAATATTAGCATTATGCACCTGACTTCGCTTGTAGTTAGTATGATTGAATTTCATGGTTGTTGCAATTTTATAAGAATCTCGAATGTCGGGATTGCCCATGATTGTATATAAAGGATTTGATGTGTTTATATAATCAATCGCATCAAGCAATGATACCCTTATGGGGCTGCCCGAAATGTTTAGGTCCCAATTTGTTTCCTTTATTTTTCGTGAATCATCTCCGGTTAGGTAGTGTTTGTATAGACTGTTTCCTAAATAAAATGCGGGGAACAAATTTGTTCTATGATTATTATGATTTGTAGTTGATAAATACCTGATTCGTCTATCTGAAAATTCTAAATCACAAGAATAATTTATGCTGAAATTCCAGTCCTTGAGCTCTCCGAGCCATGTGTATACAGAAATACAAAGAGAGTGAGAGTGCTCGTTTGTATGAAATGTATAACTCTGCTCTTTGTCAATAGACGTTTCATAAATAGATGCCGGTGGCAGAATTCCGATTGGATAATTGTCGTCATTTAACGTGTTGAGAAGATATAGGTTAGATGTGCGAGTCTTGTTGTTGCCTCTGTATTTATAAACTAATTGCAAATGATGGCCATATAGAATTTCTGACAACATTTGTCGGAATTTTAAATCTGCAGAATAGTTCCAGTCATATGATGGATATTGTTTGAAATATTGATTACCGAATGTTTTGAGACTCTCTGAGTAATCCACTCTGAATTTGTTGAATCTATTCGCTATAGTGTTGTGAAAGCCAATATTAACATCTAGAGTAAGCATATTCTTTAAGCCTGTAGACTTGGTCTTAATGTCGCCGATTGCCCTAATCTTCCCACGCAAATGTTTATTTGAATATTTGCTTTCGCCTAAGTTTCGATTAAGCAAACATTGCCGATAATCTGATTTATACTCATATATGTTTTCTACTATCTCTTGAGTGATACTATCATTATAATTACTGTTTAACGTTGCTGATATATAATGCTGGGAATCAGAATTGCGTGAAAATTCAAATTCCGGTGAGAGCGATATGCTGGCACGATTTCCGGCGTCGAAGGCAAAATAGTGAGATGTCTTTACTGACAATACTTTGTTCCGGCCATTCATCCATCCATAAGAAAAATTATCTCCTTGCGGAAGATATGTTTGAGTCGTGGTGTGGCTATCGTTTGAAATCAACGTATTTACTACATCAATACTGCCTTTTGCTTCCCATTGGTTTTCATATCCCTGAGCAATGTATGATATGCCACCCAGTTGACGGAGACTCATGCCACTGCCCATTCGGTCGCTACTCCATGATCCGTCACTTTGACCCGGTTTGTCCGCATCACTGAGATTGTTTGCACCTCCATATGCCGAAAAAGAGACGTTGTCAGAGAACAATAAGCCAAACAGTTTACCGAGGTACCTGCCGGAAGTGCCATATCCACCTTCAATATTCAACAGTCCGCCTGTTCGGTATTGACGCTTAAGCCTGACGTCCATTACGTATTTGGTGTCACCTGTGTTGTAACCCATAAGCCTGCTTGAACGTCCGGCGTGATTATACACAGCAATATCCTTTACGGTAAAAGCGGGAAGGTTTTCAAGCATAAGCTGATTATCCCCATTGAACAAATCTTTTCCATTAAGCAACAGTGTTTCAACAAATTTGCCATTTACATATATACGCCCATTTTTTCTGAGTTCCACACCGGGCATTTGCTCAATAATAGCATCCAACGAACTGCCTTCAGAGAAAACAAATGCATCAGCATTATAGATCAAAGTGTCCCCTTTGTTATAGAACATTACCTTGGATGCTGTTACTGTAACCTCATTAAGTTTCTTATTTTTTACACGACTAAGCGAAATTGTCGGGCCATCATATGTCACGTCGCTCTCCTTTAGGTCTGAGATTGCAATTCTGATCCTTTCAGACTCATAAGTCCCTTGTTTTTCAATTTCCTGTTGCATAGATTCATTATCACCTGCAATAGATACAGTAGGAGACATCACAACTAAATCGTACGACGCATTTCCCCAAGGTACACGAATCATTGACACTTCCGACATTCCATACCATTTAATGGGAACTTCAGTAGAATCAAGGGAATTATACATCGCGAATTGCGGATACAGAATTGGACGTTTGGTTATTTGGTCAATTATCTTTACACGTAATTGCAGCCATCTCGGAACTGCTTGAGCAGGAACGCTTATAAAGAAGAGTGCTCCTATAATAGTAATCAAGGCGAATGCTGCTTTAGTTTTTTTGGTCATAGTATGTCTGGTCTCTTTACTATTCTGGAAGTGGAGGGAAATTACATATAATAAATTAAATATTCAAAACATATACCATAAGAATCACCATCTGTTTATCAGATATATAGAAACATGTATCTGGTTAATATGAAACTTGCAGCAAGAATGTATCAGCAATTCCCTTGTCTTAATGAGTGTTCTCACCAGGCCGGATAATATATGATGAACTGACCAACTATTATTTTCTGGATTAAATATTTTGTGTGTCAATTATATTTAGCCATTAGATAGTAGGTAAGTTTATACAATATTGCTAAAATTTTTCTAAATTTAAGGATTTTTTTTTAAAGGATTACAATTATGTGTGCGAAATTTAATATTTTTTAACTCTACGGTGGCTTGGTGGCACCACATTTGGATTTCTATCGGGGCAACAGCCACGTTTCATACCTGGTTAAGATGCACGTTCTTTAGTGACTATATAAAAGGATTTCACGATATGCAGTTCAAAAACATGCCGTGCAGGATATTTCTGATTGAGCGAAATTCGTAATATTGCTGACCAAAATTGTTTGAAATAAAAAATTATCGCTATATTTACCCCACTATAGTTATTGGCTAATAGTTTATTTATGAAAAAGATTCTATTTATTGCAGGTCTGTTATTGATTCTTAGTGCTTGCGGAACCAGTGATGACAAAACCACGGTAGTCGACTTAGTAACCGTGCCTGCGACTTCTGACCGGTGGACATACCTGATTGACGGCGATAATCAGCTAGTCGCCTTTACCACTGATTCGGTTGGAAAGGCTCGTCTGGATTTGGAAATTGATTCTGTAAAGCACCTGATTCTTATTCATTCGGACTCTAATTTTAGCGCTGAGACTTGGGTTATGCCCGGTGAGCAGTGTGAGGTAACTGTAAACCGCGTGGCGCCTGAACCGGAGCGCCAGATTTCTACTACCGGCGTGTTCAAGGAGAGGACCGAAGCCGCTTATTCAAAAGCATTCGGCGAATTTTACCAGCTGGTTGCAAATGATAATTTCTATGTCGAGCTTAATGGCGATGAAGTTAGCTATGTTGACTTCCTTATCGCAAAGTATAAGGAGCATCTCGACACGCTGAATTGCCATCCTGAATTGCCATCAGCGGTCAGAAAGGAGGCTCTGCGAACTCTGAACAACAAGATGATTGACCACATCGAAGACCCTACTTTCTGGCTGGAATTCTGCTCGAATTTGCGAGGATACACTGGCCCAATTGCACCCACCTCGCTTTCTAAAAAGAGTAAAGAACGAGCGTATAAGGTTATAGTAGAATAACTGATGGGATTATAATCAGCAGATAGAACCATCCTAGACTGGAAAACCATGCAAAATTGAGGCATAGCAATAATTATTTTTTCTCAACAATCTGATTCAGAGTGTAAAAATCAATCCAAATCGTTGTGTCTCCAATTCTCGCACAACAATCACAATATCCATAATTTCAAAGAACTCTTATGATTTTTAGTGGACACAGATGAAATTCTTGACAAAATAAATACTTAATTACCCACTTCTCTTTATGACAACACATCTCTTATGGGCATTTATAGCCCTTATTATTACTGGTTGTACCACAAGAACGGACATCTCACTCCCAGTTAATGAAATTAAGCAAGGCGTAGCCGAAGTTACTATAAAAGTTAACGACCAGTCTGAGATTATGTCTGCTAAAGATATCGTTGGTGAAGTATATTGGAAGCCATTACTTGACTATAATTATGTTGATACTGTGAACCTCATACCTGAGCCCGCTATTATTACGAATGGAACGGGACTAGTGCCGATGGAAACGCTATACCGGGACGCAGTAAGTATGATAATCAGGACAACTAACGGGCAAGATATATGCCATCTTAATATTGGTTTATCACAGAGTTCGCCCCAAATAATTACGCTGAACTTCAATGCAGACGGAAAATTCCTTAACGTTGATGTTGAGGGTGGTACTGGCAGGAGTGACATTTCAGGCCAGTATGGTAGAATATTTGAAGCTTACGGCTCATCAAGTATTGGCACAAAGGAAATCTGGGAGGATAGTGAAAAATTTTTGAATTGGCAGTTAGAAAAGGAGATGAAGGAAAATATTAGTGCCGTCAAAGCTGTTGAAATTTCTGATGTAGAACGTCGTTGGATTACTCGCGCGTTAGAGCGCGATTACTGTCTAACTCGAATTGTTCCATACAAGGAGCGTGCTCTTACTTTCGGCGTGGATTTTGCCAATGTTGATAGCTCGAAAATAATAGCGCCCGAATGTAGCTTCTATCGGTTTCTGAACAATCTGGATTATTCAACTGATATGCTAAATGACTTTCCCCTTGGATTACGTAGAGAAATGAATGCAATTCTTCGGGTGCTTTTGCCTAAGATTCAGTTTATCGGAGAAACACCGGTTGAAGAATGGAAAAGAAAGGCCATTAAGGAACTTAAGGGCATTATAGATAATCCTACGCCTCTTCTGCTTAATCTCCTTGCAGCGACTGCTTATTTGCAGCAAATTCAAGGACAAAATCAACCTTTGACAGATGTGCAAATTGCTAATATTAAATCAGCGTTTGTCAACGATGACCTTGGGAAAATTATTCTATCTCGTAATGCTAATCCTTATCCAAATGTAAATCAAAATATTATATGGCAGTGATTAGCAACAAGCGAGTGTGTTTTTAGAAACTATTTCCTATTTTTTTATTGTTCGAATAGTGAACAAATTGTATTTTAGTTTGTTTATAAGGAAGATAATAAAAGCATAATTATGAAGAACAATAAAAATTAAATTAGAGAATGCAACACCTTTAACATCAGCAGAGATGCGTGAAGAATCCGTTGACAGAATATGGCCATTTGATCCTGATAAATGCGGCATTACTGAACTTTGCCCCGATGGGCGTCGAATTTCATGTCAAGGTCCGGTTGGAACATGTAAACGATTATATGTATCTTTTGGCGATTCAGGAACGGATTCATCTGGTGCTTCATCTTCATTTTTATTAGGAATAGCATGTGGAGATACTATAATTCATTGTTCGGATGGGTCCTCCGGGACAATGCCTGCAAAGGTAAGTGCATGTTTAGGGAAAAAAGAATGGGATACATGTACGTTCCTATCCTCGAATGGTTCAGATAAAGGCGGATATTGCCGATATGGAGACCCTGCTGCCCCAAATGAGTTCAAAAATTACCTTTATTGTTCTGATTTAGGTCAGCTTCCTAATCCATAAATTTTATCTTATTATTTTCTTCTACTCGCTTTGAGAAAGAACAATTAAAAGTAGAAGAGCTTGCTGAAAAGTATTTACTTTTCAGCAAGCTCTTAACCGAGAACATAAAAAATCATATAACAGTCGACATGTTTTGGACTGATACTTACAACCTTACCCCATACTTTGAGCCTTGTTTCCAGTTTTTGTTCTTGGAGCCAGACTTTTGCCTACGGCTTACTTCAGATTCGCCCTCGCGACCGAGACCCTTGCTTTCTGCTATGCCCTTCTCGATATCGGGGCGCGCTCAGGATTCTACCAGTTAGATTATGACCATGTCGGGCAAACAAAACACGATGAAAGATAATAATAACTCGTCATCGTGAAAATATTGGAGTTATATATCAAGTTAGATTCGCGGTTCCGCTCCAGTTTTGGTCACTGCATTGATGTGTTTCTCTACCGCAACGAATGCCAAAGGGTTCATACTGGCCTCCGCCAATGCTGAAGAGCATAATGGAGCATTTTTCGCCCGGGACTCTAGTTTCGCAATTAAATTTGACCCCGTTCCCGCAATCCAACTCCAAACCGCATGGTGCATCTAATGGGAAGTTTGAGCCGGAACTCGAGACAATCGCTTTAGCGTCCTTCATCTCTTGAGTTGAAAGTTCAACCACACCGCTAAGTTTGATTTTTTTCTGTGTCATACTAATAATTTAGAATTAAAAAACTATTATTTAATGTCATTATAACGTTTTCTGATTCTAAATTGTTCAGAATATAATCAACCGGCGAGAATTAAGGACTCTTTGTTTTACTTATAGTTGATTGCAATAGGAGCAATTACATATTCCATTCTGTTTGTCCTTTTGTTCGAAGGCCTACAAGAATCAAGGGGAATAGAGAACTTTACTTCGGCCAATTTATTAACAATTTCATTATATTGTATGGGGCTATATCTGTAGCCGGTTACGGAAGTATTGTACCCGCTGACGGTGATACTGTCAGTTGAACACGCAGACAAGGCTTCCTTGGGATAAAAAACCATTATATAAGAATTTCCGGCCATAAGTGGCTCAACCTTTAGCACATTCTTCAGTCTCATACTGCCAAACGACGACACTACAGAACTATCGGCATTGAAAATCGTATATCCGATGTTATCAAGATTATCAACTCCAAGAACTTCTACGCTAACACATATGTTGGAGTCTGACTGTGATGCTAGAACGCAATCTCCCTTTGTTTCATCAGGGGTAAGCATATCAGCAGCATATACAGTTATAGCGAATGCTGCCAAAATAGATAAAACAATTTTATGCATAGTTTTTTGCTCTAAAGTTACTTTCATTTTTTCAAAACCGCAAATTACCGTATGTTATATGTGTTAAAGAGTGCTAAATACCCTGCGAAAAGGAGCAAAATTGTTATCGTTTGCACCATGTCCACGACTCTATATAATAACAAAGTTCCTGAGGCTTCATATTTATGACGTTAAAATACTCGCGTTTGGTCAATAGAATCAATTCAGGGACAGTGTCGCCACTGTTTATACCTCTGGAGTGAGGAAGATGGTAACATTTACCAGTAACTTGCAGAGGTCGATGTCCAAGGATGTCTAGGCGATGGAAGCGCTCCATATCCTCCGGCCCCCAGCATAGGAAGTGCTCGTTTTCCCAGCCAAGTTCCCGATAACGCGCCACATCTACAACATAAGCACCTCCAAGAGACGCAAATCCAAACATAAGCTGCTGGTACGCGTCTATTTCTGTCAATGCTCCAATATCAAGTGTTTCACGGAATATATCTGCTAATTCTTTTGGAGAGAGTACAACACGCCCGTCATAAGGCATGGACATGACGTATTGCCCGCTTAACACCGCATCGTGAGCCTGGTGAAGTTGCTCAATCGGCACGATGATGTCAACGTCGATGTTTGCGGCATTGCGAGTACGGACACGGCGGAACTCTTCATTCATCAAATGCGTGCGGTAAAGCATGGGATTATGGTCTTCAACAAATATATACTCCACCTCAGGGAAATCCATTTGCATAATTTCACTTAGACGTGATTCGCTATCAGATTCGATAATCATCAGATGCGCGTCTGTATATTTTCGATAGTACCCAAGCGAGGCCCTTACATTTGCTAGCCGATCCGGCGAATCAATCCTGGTTGACATCATTATGGTCAAATCTGGCAGATGTGATCTGGTCATAGCTTAGTGCCGTTTATGCTGTTTGACAATAGCCCAAGGCCTATGCCAACAAGATTATCAACTTGAGTGTCGCTCACATCTATCGGTCTGAATACATCTGCAAATAATTCAGGCATATCATATATGAAGGCAATCGTGCCAATATACCCCGTCTCTTTTTCGCTCCATACATGCTTGGCCGTCCTTTTGCCAATCATGTAATCCAAAATATAATTATCCACAGGCCGGGAGCCGTTTCGGTCATAGCGCATCTCTTTGATTAGTTCCTGCAATTGATGTGCTTTCCAAGGGTAGACTTTCTGAAATTCCGCCAGTTGCATAAAACGCAAGGTGGAATGCAGCACAGACGCTTTGATGGTCGTATGGTCGTGAATATGCGGCACGCTTCGTGTCAGGAAATATTCGCAATCACGCATAAATAAAACTATCCATTCGACAAGAGAATAAAATGGAATGCCATCAATAAGTTTCAATGCCTTTAGACTGACCAAGCCAAAAGGATATAACATCAGGTCTCGCGTTAGTTTAACCGGACTATAATAACAATAGATACGGCTTTGCGAGATAGCCTCCCGGACGAGTTGTTCAAAATTATAACCGTTTGGCAGGTTAATAATTTGATTTTCCAGAAGGGTTGCAACGATCCAAAGTTTCCATACTTCGATACTGATATCTCCTTTTCTGAAATCCAATAATCCGTTCAAAGCCGTTAATGAATCCTCCGAAATGTTGTCTGTTGAAACAAATGCAGATATGATTGCTGATCCCATCTTACCTCCAAAAATAGAATCGTCAGATAATTTTTCCGAATTTGTCCGTAATAGATTGTATATTTGTTGAAGCGGTGTCATATCGATCGATGTACTGACATTTTATGTTAAAACGATGTTGACACAATATTGGTTCTGGTGCAACTATTATTGGGCCTGTTTGACATCGCATTTGCCGATAAGACACTATAAAAGGAGATCATGCTGAAGTCAAGATGACTTCTCAGAATAATACGTTATATAATTGATATATACAAGTAATATGGCTATTCGGTGTCCATTTCATCGCCGAAGAGGTCGCGCATAAGGCGCGCTTCATTGTCTACAGCCATTCTGATTTCCGGATTATGTTCATCCTCCGGCCATAGACGAGTGGCTATCTCTATTGTATTGCCAAGGAGCGTAACTCGCTGGATATGACCTCCTGGAAGTCGATCGAATTCTTCTTCGGCAACCTCTTTGCCGTCGATTATGAATTTGGACGCACGAGGTGCAAGATGGCGGATAACTTCTTTGCGAATTGCAAAGACAGCCTTTGTCAGCGGCATCGAGTAGCCGTCAAAATAGCTGTCTGGCAAATTGGAAGCGGAAAGGTCGCGAATCAATATGAAATCCCATTCCTTGAACTCAGGCGATGTTACGTCAACCCTATATATGACAAACTGCGTTTGTCCATCATAGGCCGCCTTTTCGCGTACGCTGTTTTTTGCTACAGTTTCCGTAGTGCCTGCAGCCCTATATTCGGCAAAAGTCTTATAGACGTTGTTCGAAGAAACGCTGTCCGCAAGCTTTTCGGTAGATGAAGAGCATGACACCCATATGGCGCAATAAATTATTAGAGCGGGAACTAGACACAGTTTGCTAACCCACGATTCAGCTTTAAAGTTCATCATGATAATTCTTTTGTTGAGGTTTTTATATTAACATTATTTGCTATTCCCAATCCGTGACCTACTTGACGCGGTCTCTATCAGCATCATCTGTCAGATGTATGGTATGACAATTATTCATTATTGTCACTAAATATTTAATTTTACGAACTAAATCAAATTTTTCATAATATTCAAAGAAGTCGCGTTAATTATTGTTAATTGATCGGTGCGGGTATTATCATATCATCTCTTAAAGTACTGGCCGTACAAAAACTCACTATATTATATGTGCCTGATATTGATTTATGATAATTATGATTAACTTTGTTGTGTTATAACTGTTTGGTCTGTTTTACGGCATTTTGGCATTATGCGCGGTCTGCTTTACATAGTTATTCTGTTTGTGATTACCGGTTGCAGTTATTCAAGCTCACAGCCGATGGCGCTTGATGAAGCGCAACGTCTTATGCACAGCGATCCAACCGCTGCACTCTCTAGACTTAATGGCGTGGATGTGTCGGAATTTCAGGATTCGGCGACGATGGCACGATGGGCGCTCTTATATAGCGAAGCTTTGGTTGTAAATAAACTGTCAGCCCCAACCGACACTATTGTCGATATTGCCATAGACTATTACGGGCAGCATAATTTGACCGACGAATTTCAGAAAGCATCGCGGCTGAAAGCGCTGATTCGGTCGTCGGACGACGCAGACGCTCTTGCAACGGCTCTTTATCTTCAGAAAGAAAAGGAGTTTCTTCTTTATAAAGAGCGAGCCAAACGAGAATTATATATGTTTGTCGGACTTGTATTATTGATTATCGCTGCCGGAATCATAATATGGATGCGTCAGCGCATAAGGTTGCAGTCGTTGCAGAATGAAGCTCTGATAGCCGAGGCTTCCGGTCTTAAAAGCCAGATTGACGTTAGTCGTGGCGATGTGGGCCGTCTGGAGATGAAACTGCACGGACTGCTTGAAAACCGTTTTGCCCTCATTGATTCGCTTTGTCAGACCTACTACGAATCGCATGGCACTAAAACCGAGCGAAAGGCAATAATCGATAAAGTGAAAAGCAAGATCGAATCGGTCCGCACCGACTCTTTTTCAGAAATGGAGTCGGCTGTGAATGATTGTCGAGATAACCTTCTTGTCAAGGTCAAAGACAACTATCCCGACATCAAGACGGAAGAATATAGGCTTCTGGTATATCTTGCGAGCGGACTTTCGACGCGCACTATAAGCTTGCTGCTCGGCGAGTCGGTAGATGTAGTCTATAAACGTAAATCAAGACTTAAATCGCGTCTTAAAGAGTCGGTGGAAGCAGTATGCCCTGATATAATGTCTGTTTTCTGATGCCGTTTCTCTGATGGTCAGACTTTTTGCGGGGTGTAATACGCATATTGCTTATTATAAGCATGTTGTAAATCCGTAGGTCAGACTTTTATTTTGCATTGCCATAGCTTTTATGAGTAATTTTGCTGCAAAAATACTACTCATAATGAACGCTAAGGTTTTCATCACAATTCTGACTGTGATTCTTACTGTCGGCATAGGTCAGGCACAGAATCAGGAGACAACAGACAGTCTCACCCGCGAGTTGCAGGAGGTGGTAGTGACAGCCAACCAATCTGTCACAAAACTTGTCGGATCAACGCTCGTGTCAACCATTCCCGGAACGGATCTTGCCGACCTCGGCAGTGCTCTTGATGTGCTTGCTCAGTTGCCAATGATAAAGGTGCAGGACAATTCCGTCAGCGTCATCGGCAAAAGCAATCTCGAGATCTATATCGACGGACGGCCGATGCGCGATGATCAAGAGTTATCGCAGATATTGTCATCCAATCTGAAAAAGGTGGAATTGCTTATGGCTCCGGGGGCAGCATACGCGAGCGCTACCGGGGCCGTGCTTAAAATCACTACTCGCCGAAATTTCCTGCAAGGGCTGTCGTTTACCGACCGGTTCCAGCTTCAGCGACGCCGCAAGTGGTCGGTAATGGATTATCTCGGACTCGGCTATAGGACCGGCAACTATGAGTTTTTTGTCAACGGAACAGTTAATCGCAATAATTTCTTTGTCAAAGGAACCACTGTCAACACACTTATGTATGATGGCAAGGACGCAGTGGTAGGTAGCAGCCAAAATAACTCTTATCCCATTGTTACGGGCGTTGTCAAGGCCGGATTGAATTATGCCAAAGGTCTCCAGTCGCTCGGTGCGTATTATCGCTATAATCCTGAACATGGTAATTTCAACAATTACGGCACAGAGTGGCTTGACAATAATTCGGCGCTGATTCGTGAGATAGACAAGCGGATCCGTTCACACAGTCATCTCGCATCACTATATTATGAGAATACCTTTGCCGAAAAGTATCTGCTGCACTTCGACGGCGGGTTCCTCCAGTCTGGATCGTATAATCGCGTTGCGACCACTTATCCGGAATCGACAATTTCCGAAGTCCATTCGGCTGATGAACGCAACTCGACCCTGTGGGCCGGAAAACTATATATGAATTTTCCGCTATGGAATGGCGATTTTTCCATTGGTACACAAGGCAGCTACACCCATACTTCGCTTGATTACCGTATGCTCAACGCTCAAATCAGCGAATATATCCTTTCTTCGTTGACAGATGCAAGGCAGACATCGGCAGCGCTGTTCGCATCATGGTCGCGTATGTTGGGCAAGATCTCTCTCTCTGCGGGATTAAGATACGAGTATGTCGATTATGATTTCAAGGTTGACGGCAAACGTGATGCAGAGGTGAGCCGCCGTGATCATCTGCTGACGCCTGACGTCTCGCTCAGCTATTCCTTCAACGATGAATCCCAGATAAGTCTCAGCTATAAGATGGCCACGGTTAAACCTCCATACGCGCAGCTTACCGGTTCGCTGAGTTACGTCGGACTACACGAGATCGAGGGTGGCAATCCAGGTCTGCGTGACGAGAGAATGCACGATCTTCAGTTATTCGGAATGTGGAAAGGCTTTATGCTTCAGGCAGACTTCACCCGTGCACTCGACACCTATGCGTTTGTCAAACAACTTTATCCCGCAGGTAATCTTCAGCTGATTATGCATCCTTTGAACATAGACGTATCGTCATTAAGCCTGTATCTGGTCTGGAGCCGGCCTGTGTGCCGCTGGACTCCGAACGTCACTGTCGGAATGTACCGCCAATGGTTTAAACTTGACAACAACCGATATGACAATCCGATATTTTCTTACTATTTCGACAACACATTTTCGTTGCCTTGCGATTGGATGATAACAGCCAATATTAGCGGACGCACTAAGGGCGACATGCACACCAACCGTTTTGCTCCTTCATGGTTTACAATGGATGTTTCGGTAGGCCGGACATTTCTAAACAAATCGCTGACCGTGAAACTGTCGGCAACCGATATATTCAACACCGCCAACAATGACTGGACGATGAACACTTGCGGAATTTTCGTTGACAAGCGCCAGAGTTACGACCAACGCGGCATATCGCTTAACGTCATCTACAATTTCCAGCCCCGCAAGAGCCAATCCAGAGGTTCCTCGGCCGCTGAGTCCGAAATGAAACGGCTGTAACTTATGGATGTAGGTCGGGTGCGTGCTTCCAACGAGCTGCGAAAAAGGGGAGACCTTGAAAATCTCCCCTTTTGCACAAACGAGACAAAACAATTTAGTTTGTCAAATAGATCTAATACTATTATATGGTCAGATAATCACTTTGTGTGATTTGCCGGCAGCGCCATTTATGGTGGCAGGTGCTCCGCTATAGACAATGAGACCGTGGATGTCGCAGATATCAATGGCCACGTCATGATCACTGTCCACAACTATGGTGCCGCTTTCCACTCGTACGCTTATATCGTTGTCATTTTTTATTGCATCTTCAATTCCTGATTTGAAATCCATTTCCTGAATATTTTTGAAATTATATCCCCAGACATCATCATTGGCATATTTAAACACGACTCAAAAGCGTAGTCGTCGATTTTTGTCACAGAGTCGGGTATGTCTGTAGTAGCTCCGCTTGGACAACATATTAATGTTTTGATATCCTTAGAATATAATGCTCCCGAATTAGCTGTGTATGTAGTGTTGGCATCATCAATATTTATTAGAGTAAGGTTTACACAGTTGCGGTGTTTGCAACCAGTTATTACTCAATATTTTGCGAGTAATAAGTCAGAAATATGGTCATAAGCTTTAAGGGTGTATTCTAAAAGGTGAAGATTTAACATCTTTATTGTTTCTTAACGTTCAAAGCGTATCAATAAAGGGTGTTTCTTCTCTTTTCCGTGCTATTTGCAGTTTGATGTTTCTATCATTCCACGTTTTCGGCACAAAGGTACGACAATTTCCATGAACGACAAAAGCACACTCTTATCAATCTATTATTTTGGAGGGAGTGAAATCTGCCGCTTGCCAAATTTCTCTCTGTCGAAAATAATAAGCCTCTGAAAGATTTGAGAACAGTTTGAATGATAGGTTGCCAAGTAAAGACCTATTATTTATGCTGTTCTTTGTTTCTACTATTTCGTCAGTCGTTTATCTCCGTTGCCGGATGCAGATTCAAGCCAAACCGATGAATAGGAAAAGGTTTTGGAGCTGTTTACTCTCCAACGGAGGAAGAAATGCTCCAAACGGTCTACCGCTTTTATTCTGCATGAGGTTTGGCTACCTTTGCATCAGACAAAAGGAGATAAATGACCAGATATATAACAGTAGTATTACATTAAGGTAAAGAACAACCATGGTATAGTATTATTGCAATTTAACTATTTAAAGTTTGTTTATAATCAAATCATTTAAAGATTTTTGTCCAAATTTGATTTTTTGTATTTGATAAATGTCGTAATTAAATAAAAAATATCACGCATAATGACTTTTTCTTTTTTCTAAATTTCTTCAAATGACAAATTATTGTTACCTTTGTATTGTAATGTAGTTAATGGTTGCGCTTATAAAGTCCTTGGAAAGGATTTATGTATAAAAGAGGTAGATGTTTACTCTGTTCTTGCCTGGATTATCAGCATCACTGATATGAAATAACAGAAAAAAATATACAATGGCTAAGCGGACGGACAGGCAGGGCAATAGTATAGATTCCCAATCCCCCTCTTTATAATACATTGCGTATAAGATTTATTAACCGTCTGGTCTGGGAATCTACAGAGATTGAACTATTCAAGATGGGAAGAATTTGTCTGTGTCTTGTCGTAATGTCTCTATTCTGTGGCGTTTCCAAGGTTGAAGCACAAGTGCAGAATGTTCGTGAGAAACAAGATTCCGTTTCGGTAATAAAACTATCAGAAAATATTAGACCCGAGAATATAAAAAAAGGTCCTATAAACAATGCTCTGGATGTATTGAGTGGTCAGTCTGCCGGTGTGAACGTCACCACTAATGGAACAGACAGACTCGCTATGCTGAATAGTATCCGAGTTCGTGGTACCACCTCCATTATTGGTGGCAATGACCCGTTGGTAATTATTGACGGTGTAACATCAGATATAGCTACGCTATCAACCATATATCCCGCAGATATTGAGAGTTTCACTATTTTGAAGAATGCTACCGAAACGGCAATGTACGGTTCCCGTGGTGCTTCAGGTGTAATTGAGATTAAGACCAAGAAAGGAACGGGGCGAGGTTTCGAAATATCATATGATGGCAACTACGGAATAGAGTCAATGTATAAGCATCTGCAAATGCTCAACGGCCCGGAGTATATAGCTACAGCAGAGGCGCTTGGGTTAGACCACAATAACGGTGGCTATAATACCAATTTTCACGATGTAATTACCCGTACAGGCTTGATACATCAGCATCACTTGGCTTTTAGCGGTGGTTCGGAAAATTCAAACTATCGAGCATCGTTCGGTTTTATGGACCACAACACAATTGTCAAAGTGAACGATTACCGAAATCTTGTAGTAAAACTTGATGCTACGCAAAAGGCTTTCGATGGACGCTTGGTTGGCGATTTTGGTGTATATGGCTACTCGTCAAAGATACACGACATTTTCGATA
>ERZ778513.102-NODE-102-length-75266-cov-10.140910_pt1 | contig 75266 bp, 85 predicted proteins | sample MGYA00510345_ERZ778513 | MGnify/ENA primary metagenome ERZ778513 (study PRJEB29527, sample SAMN07138966) | mouse gut metagenome | material: feces | host: mouse | place: China:Nanjing | collected 2016-01-25 ... | reverse complement strand
TGGCATTCCTCCTTTCGGGACCAGAAAAGGCCCTATCTATATATACGTATTTTGAGAGGAAAGTGGACATTTTTTTGAAGAATTTTCAGAAAACTTTTAAATACATTTTTGGACGAATCAGCAATAATACAGAGATAACTGTTAAACAGGATCGTGAAATTGTATTTATTTGTATTAATAGACATATAACGATATAAAAAATATACAAATTATGGAAAATTATGTTTATGTGGTTTAAAATAAGGGAAAGAAAGCGGTTTTATAGAAAATAATAAATAAAAGAAGTTGGAAAGGAGTTATTGGATTATGAAGACAACAAAATCTAGAATATCCGCACGTGGGCGCGAGCGTAAAGCGAGGCAGAAAATTGGACGAAAAATTCTCGCTTCGGTTCTTTGCGCCTTTTTGAGCGTGGGCAATTCAACAAATCTGATGGTTGCGGCGACGGAGCCGGACGCTGAAACGATCGATGGAGGCGATAATACTGTAGAAGCGCAGTCGGATGAAATGTGTGTACATGGCATGCCGAACGGAGAACACTGTGTGCCGTGTGTGCAGGAGGGGGTCCGGGAAATCATCGAGGTCCTTACGGAACAGAAAATCCCGGCCAATCCATTGCAGACCGTATATGAAGATATTGAAAAAGTATACGACATATATGTCACACTCGATAACGAGGAACTGAGTCAGCTGACAGAAGATGAGTACGACTGGTTGGAAACCTTGCTTGTAAAGGAGCAGGAACTGATTGGCTTGCTGGATGAGCTGGATCGTCAGGTTGCTGAGCAGGGGACAACAGATCATAATACATTGAGCGCATTGTATCAGATAGTTGCTGAATCCTATGGCGTATTCATGCAGAACAAAGAAGCGCAGCAGGAGGAACAGGTTCAAAATCCTGAAGAAGATGTCCCAGCAAATCAGGATATAGTACAGGACGAGTCTGCCCTGAAGCAGGACACGAGTGTGCTGGCAGAAGGGAAGACTGAACAAAACACTGAAACAACACCGGATGAAACGGGTAATGAAGAACAAGCGGATATGGTACCAGCTGAAAAGAATAAAATGGAGATCACGTCCGTTTCAATCAAGGATAGCGAGGGGAAGATCCAGACTCTCAAAGATAAAAATCAGAGCGAAACAAATACTGTTTTTTCAATGAAGTACGATCAGCAGGTCACTTTACATATCGAAGTAGAGAGCGAACTGAACCTGAAAAACAAAAAGGTAGAAATTACTATTCCTGATGGAATGGTTGTGGTGGAGTATCCTAAGCCAAATTCGCCAACTGATTTTGTGCAAAGCGTTTCTCCAGAAAGCTTGGATGATTTGAATAGTCAGCAATCTTATGGAAGCTACAGACCAAAGAATGGAAAGATCACCTACTCTTTGGGGGATACGGCAGTAAATACGAGCTTTAATATTATCCTGGCGTTTGATACGACGTTGTGGAATAAACAGTGGATGACAGATTATAATCCCGCTCCTATCATTACAGATGCCATTCAGATTCGAACATATAGCCAGGACGGTGAGAACCAAGAGAATTTATACGATAGCTTTTCTGCTGATGGAACATTGACAAATGAGTATTTAAGAAAGGGACCGTACTTAAACACTGCAGAGCCTAAAAACAAATCTGTTAAACCTGGAAAGGAAGCTTTCAAGTTGACTGATATTCGATATCGTCCAGATCAGTATGAATTTTCTATGGGAAGTTATTATAAAACTTTTACTATGACGATCAATATGCCAATAAAAACTCATAAAGATGGCGATATCACTAAAAACACATATGCAAAACTGGATCATATTGAATCAGACAGCAAAGCATGGAATCTGACTGAATTAGATGCTAGCAATGTAGAGTATTCTCAGGATGGATCTCAAGCAACTATCACATGGAAGGATTTATATATTTCTGGCGATGACTTTATTACCCCCCCTATTTTGTTTGGAATGATGGAGATGAAGCCAAGGAGAACGATTCCGTAAGTTGGAGTTCTCAGGTAGTGCAAGCAGAGTACACGGCTTGGGATGGTACATCAGGAACATGTATATCTTCTAAAAAAAATCTATCATTTGATGTGACTTCAACAGGAAAAATAGCAATTACACCAAGATCACGTACTGATAAATCTATTTCTTATAATTCAGTAGCTAGCAATGATTCATGGAGCTATCTTGGAAGTATAGATATTGATGGAAATGGTACGGCAGATACCAGATCAATGACTCTTAAATATACTTATTATGCCAACAATAATGATGGAAAAGATTTGGTTGATATAACGGCTCAAAAGATTCCGTGCCCAGAAGGAGAAGCAGTTTCTGATATCAATGTGACTACGGTAGCAGATCCACAAACTGTAATACCTATTTCAGGTGAATTTATAAGTAAAGATGGATATGTGCTTGTCACGAAAGCGATGGCAGGGTTAGGAGAAGATGATCGATTAAAAACGATAACTGCCACTGTAAGTAAATATACTCCTGATTTTTCTAGTTATGTCTATCCACGCCTAGGGGATATGGTAAGTTCACGAGGGGCTACATTCGGAAAAGTACTAAAAGATGAAACGAATACTATATCAAAATTATGTGAATTAGAAGTAAAAGAAGGAGAAGTTGCGATAACAAAAGCAGACTCGTTACCGAATATTAGTTTAAAAATCGATGCGAATCGGGGAAACGAGATTCCTTTAGGTATGGTTAACGCGGTAGACCCGAAAAAAGACTATAAAGAAAAACTTCCGGTTCTTGATAAAGTACTTTGTACGGCTGGAGATGAAGTACAGTTTAATGGAGCGATGATAGCATCCTACTACCCGTATACAGGAATTTCAATTATAAATGATCCAGAAATAATCATTCGACTGCCAGAAAAGATTTCTATTGAAGATCTTGAACTATATCAGCAAACTGGCAGCACGGCTGAGTATCTTTTGTTGGAGAATTCAGCAATTGAGAATGGAGATATCAAGAGGGGACAGCCTTATATAAAAGATGTTGATTATACTATTACAGAAAAATCGAATTCTGAAAGTTCACAGAGCTCTGATTCCGATTCATTGAAGTTTAAAGAGTATATAATTTCTTTTAAAAAACCTGTGAATGTAGGCTGGTTTACTAATACTGACCTGACTCAATATCAATTAGGTATATCATTTAAAATGAAGATTGCAAAAGATGCAGATGCTATGACACTGGATATGCGAAATTGTGTATTGGCTCGGTCAAAAACAAAAACAGTCCTTTATGATTCACAGTCCCCTAATAATTCTAGCCATAATAGTGTAATAAAAATTGGTGATACATATTACGGTACTTTCAATAACAACACAACGAGTGGAACAAAGTTGTCGATCGTTGCTGCACGTCAAGGTTTGACTTTTGATTTTGGGGCACGACTCTGTAAAGAGAAGAGCGATTGTGATGCTGAAAGATTGGAAAAACATGAAGATAGTGGTTATGTTAATTTTGGAAATACAGGGGAAAAGGTTTATTTAAAGGATGATACGGATGGTATTGATCTTCGGTTTACGATGCGCAACAATACTGGACGTGCGTTTAATAAAGAAGATGCTGAAAAATTTTATTACTATATTCCAGTACCAAAAAAGGGTGACAATTGGGATACCCATATTCAGGATAAACCTTTTGAATTTGATATGGAAATGACTGGTCCTGCTGTTATTGCGGAAGATGCTCATAAAGGGGTAAGGGTTCAGTATAGTACTACAGTGAAAAACGGAAACTATAATAATGTAGATCAATATGTAGATGCATCTAAAATTACTAACTGGTCACAAGTAAAAATGATCCGGATCAGTGCGGATCCCGAATATCTTGATAAGTTGACTACTCCTGAAGATATAGCAAATGCAATTCCAGTGGATACCTACGTAAAAATATATATTCATTATGCGCAAAAAGATCCTGAAAAATTGGTAGGAAAGACCATAAATTTTGGTCCTTGCGGATATTCTCCTTATACAGTGGGTGAAGCGGAAAATGGAGGTCATTTGCCATTGCCACATATTCAGGCTGAATATCAGACCGGAATTATTGCTGGAAAAGTATTTGTTGATGAAAACCGTAATGGCGAGATGGATGGTGACGAAAAACTATACGATAGGCAATTGACTATTAAAGCTCCTCATCAAGGACAGATTGCTAACGACGACCATGAATCACATGAAGTAACGGTTAAAAATGGTGAATTTAAGTTTGAAAGTCGTAGAGCGGATACGTATTTTTTGGAGATTATTAATCCAGGATCTCCGAACGCAAATGATCAGGATCCGTGGAGGTTCTCAACGACAGGAACCCGGTTTACAATCGGTGATGATCAAAAATCTGCCAAGGCTACCGTTGTAGTGAATTCTGATAATAGTAAAGACAATCAAGAGTTGCTTATTGGGCTGCAACGACCATATACCATTCAATTTAAGGCTGACAACGCTTCATTAAAGCCTGAAACAGTTAAGGTATGGAAGGATGAAACACTTGGTAAAGATAATATTCCGGTAGTGGCTGCTGATTCGGGCTGGAAATATACTGGAAACTGGATTGATTCAGATGATAGGTCAATAACGACTGATAATCTTGCGTCGACTCCAATTCAATCCGATAAAATTTATAAAGCGGAAATTAAAAAGCTTTACCGGTTAACGTATGATGGAAATGGGAACAAAGAAGGCGATGTTCCACAGACTACTTACCATATTGAGGGTGAGAACGTTAAACCAAATTATACAGACACCGATAAATTAAAGAAGGACGAAAAAACTATATTTGCTGGATGGAGTACAGAACGAATTACGGATATTCTTGATGAAGACGCATCAAATGACCAGATTGGGAAGATCATTACTACGGATACCCATACAATGCCTGCACGCGATGTAACTCTTTATGCAGTATATGCGTATGATAATAATGGAAATGGAAACCCGGATTATAATGACCATTCCGTTCATGTTCGATATCATGGAAATAATAATAAAAAGGATAATAGAGAAAATGGTGATGTAATTTGTCCTCATCATCATGTGGTTGGAGAAGTAGCAAAGCTTTCTGAAAGTGGGACAGTTTATGGATATCGATTGGATCATAATGCAGATGCTTCAACTGCAAGCAATAACGTTGAGTCACATACATTCGCTTACGATTCTAATATTTTCATTGGCTGGAGCACGACAGTTATGCCTAACGTGATCGAGACGGAGGAACAGTATAATAATTTAAAAAATAGTATTGTGACTGAAGTGACGATGCTGGATAAGAAGCCAACAGAAACTACAGGAAGTGATGATACTCAGTATGCTGATAACAATGGAAACACCAATGTCTATGCTGTCTGGGCGGCTGATCGTAATAAGAACAAAATAGCCGATTATCTGGAAGAGCGCACACTGACTTATGAGGGAAATGCTCAAAATAAAGGAACTGTTGATAATTTGCCTTCTGTTGTCACAAAATTAGATAATCAAGAATCATTGCTTTCGGGAGATAATGTCACATTAGAGAATACTACTAAACCAAAGCATTCTGATGTAGGTGAAAAGAAAGTAGTGTTTATTGGATGGACACTAAAACAAACTGCAGCTATTTTTAGTCGTGAAGATGCGGTGCCTGAAACGATTAACCAGGTAACAATCGGTGATAGCGATGCTATTGTTTATGCGGCTTGGGGTTATGATGAAGATGGAGATAATATTGCGGATGTTCTTGAAACATATACCTTGTCATATGATCTGAATGGCGGAAATGGAAAGACTCCTAGTAAAGCAGAAGGACTGAAAAAGGGTGAATCTATAACGATTTCAAATCAAACAGGATTTACACGCAAAGAGAAAGAACTCTTTATGGGCTGGAGCATGAAACAACATGAAAATGCTTTTACTGCAGACCAGGGAAATCTGATCAATGAGATCTTGATTACTGGAAATGAAATCCGTATGGGAACAAAAGACATTACTTTGTATGCTGTATGGGCAAGAGACAGTAATGATAACCAGGTAGCAGATTATCTGGAACTGATCAAAGTTCTTTATAATGGAAATGCGTTAGAAGGTGGTACTGTTACTGATGTACCATTAGGCAGTGCGCATATTCCTGGAAGTACAGCATCTTTAAATACTTCGACAAAGCCAAGCCATACTCCTGTAAATGGAAATAGAGTAGTATTTATAGGCTGGTCAACTACACAGAATAAAAATATATATGGTCGTGATGATAAAACACCTGAAACAATTACTGAAATAGAGATTGAAGCGGAGGCAACGCAGGACAAGACTGTGTATGCTGTCTGGGGTTATGACTCAGATACCGATTCTAATCATCCTGGATATGGAATTGCTGATGTTCTAGAAAGGTATTCGCTGTCCTATGATCTGAATGGTGGAAAAGAAACTGCTCCTAAGAAAGAAGAAGGTCTGAAAAAGGGTGAACCTATAAAGATTTCAGAAAATAAGGCTTTTACTCGCAATGAGAAAGAGATCTTTGTTGGCTGGAGTACTACACCGCATAAGGATACTGTTACTGAAGAGCCTGATGATCTTTTAGCTCCTGGCGATTCCATTTCAATCCGCAACAATACGATTCTGTACGCAGTATGGGCTAAGAATGTGAATGGAAATGGTACTCCGGACTATGAAGAAGATACATATCAGGTAACTTATCATTCCAATACAGATCCGGATTCTTCTAAACAATGTGCACATGGGCACGTTGCTGGTGAAAAATGTACTTTGCTTGATAAAAAGGAAGTTAATGATTCCTTGCACTTTAAAAAAGAAGGTGCTGTTTGGATTGGCTGGAGCCAAACAAAATCGGATGAAAACATTACTTCGGCTGCAGAGGAAAATGCGGCAGGTATCATTAACGAGCTTGAGATCAGTGATAAGGCTGAAGCAAATACTGTTTACGCGGTATGGGCAGAAGATAAGAATAGAAACGGTACTCCTGACTATAAAGAAACAGGCTACTCTGTACTTTATCATTCCAACAACGTTAAAAAAAGTATGGTGATTCGTTGCGGACATCATCACGTGGCTGGAGAAACGACAGAATTATTACCTCATGATCAGCTGGTTGGAAGCGAGGAGAATGTACCTGCAAGTGCACCTCATACATTTACCAGAGATAAAGCGGTTCTGATTGGCTGGAGTGAAACAGAATATAAGGATATCGTAACAACGGCTCAAAACAGTCCTCAGCTTATTAAGTCAGTGACATTTGAAAAGAATGATGAAGGTGTTTCTGCGGATCAGCACGTTTATGCTGTATGGGCAGAAGACAAGAATAGCAATGGCAAGCCGGACTATGAAGAACAATCGTTTACTCTTTCTTATAACCTGAATGGTGGTGCTGGTGAAGGTTTCACGCCTTCCTCTTATCTACCAGGAGAAACAGTGACATTGCCTTCTGATCAGCCAACACATGGTGATCAGGATGGTGTAAAAGTGTTGTTTGCTGGCTGGAGCACAACTCAACAATCTGTATTAAGTGCTGGAGATTCAGCACCTTCAATGATTCGTGCACCATATACAATGCCGGAAACGGATACAACATTGTATGCCGTATGGGCGAAAGATGTGAATGGCAATGGTATTGCGGACTATCTGGAAAAGACTTTTGTTCTTACTTATGATCTGAATGGTGGCTCGGCTGCTGGATTACCTCTTTCGAGCGCAAATCATGTGGCTGGAGAAGAAGTGGTTCTAAACAAAGCTCCTGTGCCTACTCATAAACAGGAAAATGGAACTCTTGTTGTGTTCCTTGGCTGGACGGAAGAAAAGCCTGATAAGATTTATAGTGCAACAGATGTTATGCCAGCTCTTCTGAGTTCGGTACGGTTTGGCAGCAAAGATATTACGGTCTATGCGGCCTGGGGTTATGACACGGATGGCGAGGGAGCAGATATCCTGAGAAAGTATTCGGTGACTTATGATGCGAATGACTATGATGCGAAGGGTTATAAAGGTACTGTTCCAACAGAAGTTGCTCATAAGGCTGGAGAAACATTCCCGATCCGTCATAGCGATATTTCAAAAGATGATGCGATCTTTGCAGGATGGAGCACGGCAAAAATCGAAAAGGTTCTTGATGCGTATGCAAGCGATGATGATATCCGTAAGATCATTTCTTCGGATGATTATACGATGCCTGCAGCCAATGTGACTTTCTATGCTGTATGGGCGAAAGATGCGAATGGAAATGGCAAGCCGGATTATGCGGATAGCTCGGTTCAGATTGTTTATCATGCCAACAATGGGTCTGACAATATAGAATCTTGTAAACATCATCATGTGGCAGGTGAGCAAGTAGATCTTTCTAAAACGACTTCGTTTGCAAAGGAGAAGGCGGTATTTGTGGGATGGAGCCTGAAACCGCTGGATGAGATTAAAACAATGTCACAGTACAAGGCTATCGAATCCGAACTTGTTACTAGTGTCGAAATGAAGAAGTCTGGCAATGATGTGTATGCAGTATGGGCTACGGCTTCAGATGGAAATGCGGATTATTTGAAAGAGTATCTTGTTTCTTATTCTGGAAATGGCAATACATCCATTACAGTTCCGGATTCACACAATTATCATGAAGGGGAATTGGTAAAGATTGCGTATCCTTCGAATTTGCCAAAAGAGGGTGTGATCTTTGCAGGATGGAGCACGACAAAGATTGATCAGGTTCTTGATGCAAAAGCCGATCCGGAATTGATCAAACAGATCATTACTTCGAATGATTATACGATGCCAGCACATCCTGTTACATTCAATGCTGTATGGGCAGTCGATTCGGATGGCAATGGCAAGCCGGATTTTGCGGAAGATACGGTTCATGTTCAGTATCATGATGGTAAGGATGTTGTGACTTGTGCTCACAATCATATGGTGGGAACAAAGGCGGAACTTGTCGCGAGCGCATCGCATATGTATGGCCGGCTGAATGATGAGAAGGACAATAAAAACCATTCGTTTAAAAAGGAGAAGGCGGTATTTGTCGGATGGAGCCTGAAACCGCTGGATGAGATTAAAACGATGTCGCAGTACAAGGCTATCGAATCCGAACTTGTTGCTAGTATCACAATGAAGGCTGAGGGCAATGATGTGTATGCAGTATGGGCAGAAGATCAAAATGAAAATGGTGTGGCAGATTATACAGAACATGTCACAGTGATCTACGATGGCAATGCGCAGTCGGGCGATACGGTGTTGGATATTCCGTCAGATTCTGGAATTCATCTTCCTGGAGATTCTGTTTCTTTGAGTGGAAAACCAGAATATAAGGCAAAAGATGAGAAGACGGTCGTATTCCTTGGCTGGACGAAAGAAAAGCATGCCATTCTTACCCGTACGGATAAAATGCCGTCGTGTATCACAAAGTTGACTTTGAAAGATACGAATGAAACGGTTTATGCGTTGTGGGGCTATGATGAAGACAAGCAGAATGGTGCGGATGTTCTTGAAACGTATACCTTGTCGTATGACCTGAATGGCTGTACGGGAAAAGCGCCTGCGACATTAAAAGACATTGCTAAATCTTCGAATGTGACGGTTGCTTCTGAAAAAGACTTTACACGCAACGCGAAGGAAGTCTTTGCGGGATGGAGCAGAAAGCAGTATACCTCGGCTGTTCGTTCGATCGATCTCAATGAAATTATCGTGCCGGGTTCGATCCATGTCATGCCGGCCGAAAATGTGACATTGTATGCGGTATGGGCGCAGGACAACAACGGCAACAATGTAGCGGACTATCTGGAAAAGGCATTGCGTGTTCAATATGATGGCAATGCGCAGCAGGGCGGAACGGTCTTGGAGGTTCCATCGGCTTCAGAAAACCATATTATTGGTCAGACGGTTGACCTTGATCTTAAATCGAAGCCGACTCACAGCAAAGTTTCTGAAACGCCTGTTGTCTTTATCGGCTGGACAAAAGAAAAGACAGACAAGATCTATTCGCGTGAGGACAAGATGCCTTCGTGCATCACCGAGCTTGCTTTGAAAGATACGGATGAAACGGTCTATGCAGCCTGGGGCTATGATTCGGATCAAGATGGTACAGCAGACATTCTTGAAACGTATAAGGTACAATACGACCCGAATGGCGGAACCGGCGTCGAGCTTCCTTCCCAGTCATACCGCGCAGGAGAACGCTATACGATCCTGCATCCGGATAAAGAGAAGTTCAAAAAGGATAAGCTTGTTTTTGCGGGCTGGAGCCTCGAAAAGATCGATACGATCCTGACAGTCGACACGGATGTGGAAATCCTGAAGAAAATCGCGACCGCAGAAGATCCTGTCATGCCGGCTCATTCGGTAAAGTATTATGCCGTATGGGCCCAGGATTCGATCGGGAAAGGCGATCCGGACTACGCCCAGAATGCTGTGCATGTGCAGTATCATGCCAACAATGAAGACGATCCGGCCAAGGAACTTGTGGTCATGTGTCCGCATCATCATATCGCAGATATATGCGCGGAACTGGCAGCGAGCGCGAACGCGCTTTATGGTTCCACAGAAAAGGACGCTTCGATCAAAAATCATACGTTTGAGAAAGACGGGGCAACATTTATCGGATGGAGCTTGAACCGTCATGAACTCGTTGATTCTCAGGATAAGTATGAGAAGATCAAACCGGAACTTGTCGAGCAGGTGACCCCGTCCAATAAAACAAGAACATTGACTGGAAACGATGTGTATGCCGTATGGGCAGTGGACGAAAACAGGAACAACATTCCGGACTATGAGGAATGGGTCCATCTTTCTTATGAGGCCAATGGCGGAAAAGCCAATACGATGCCATCAGACCTGAACAATTATTTTGCCGGAACAAATGCGGCTCTCGTTCAGCATGGAAACATGAGTCATGAAGTCGCGGATGGAAAACCTGTCGTATTCCTTGGCTGGACACTGCAACCTGCCGATCATATTTATAAGCGCGAAGAGACGGCGCCGGCAACCGTCCAGTCTGTCACGTTCGGTATGAAGGACATGAGTGTTTATGCGGCATGGGGCTATGATGAAGACAATCGGAATGGCGCCGACGTTCTTGAAACATACACGATATCGTACGATCTGAATGGCGGTACGGGAAAAGAGCCTGCGACATTAAAAGACATTGTCAAAGGTTCGACGATCCAGCTTTCTGCTCAACAGGAATTCACAAAAGGTGATCTTGTATTTGTCGGCTGGAGCAGGAGCCAGTACTCATCTGCTGTAAAAGCTGATATTTCCCGGGAACAGCTCGATTCGATCATTCGCCCGGGAGCGCCGTATGACATGCCGGCAGAAAATGTGACATTGTATGCCGTATGGGCAGAAGACAGCAACCACAACGATGTGGCAGATTATATGGAAAAAGCCTTCACGCTCCGATATGAAGGAAATGCGCAGTCCAGAGGCACGGTTTCCAACTGTCCTTCAGAAAGCAGGAACCACATCCTGAGCGAAAAGGTCACACTGAATGATCAGGTTCCGACCCACAGCGATGCCGCCGGCATCCCGGTACGATTTATCGGCTGGACATTGGAACGTACCGATCATATTTACGAGCGCGAAGAGACGGCGCCGGCAATCATTCCGTCTGTCACGTTCGGCTCGGAGGACATGACTGTATATGCGGCATGGGGCTATGATGCCGATCGGAACGGCAAAGCCGATGTCCTGAAAGACTATACGCTGACGTATGATCTGAATGGCGGCAGCGGCACCGTACCAGCCCAGGATTCATATAAAGCGGGTGCACGTGTCCATATCGTCCATCCGGAAGATCTTGCTAAAGGAAAGGCCGTTTTTGCTGGCTGGAGCACAGAACCGATCGAACAAATCCTGAAAGTGGATCCGGATATTGCAATGCTTCGAAAGATCCTTGCGACAGATGAATATACGATGCCGGCAGCAAACGTGACATTGTATGCCGTATGGGCAGAAGATCTGGACGGCAATACGTTGCCGGATTATGCGGAAAATGCCGTACACATCCAGTATCATTCCAATAACGAGAAAGACGAGCAGACCGTTTTATGCCCGCATCACCATATCATCCATACCAAGGCTGTCCTTTCTTCGAACGCACAGTATTTGTATGGCCGGACCGCACAGGATAACGAGATCAAGAATCACAGCTTCAAAAAGGACAAAGCCGTATTTGTCGGCTGGAGCAAAGAGAAACTGGACGACATCAGGACCCAGACCCAGTACGCGCAGATAAGCGGATCCCTGCTTGGCAGCGAGATCACGCTTGGAGAAAACAACGATGTGTATGCCGTATGGGCAGTGGATGAAAATGAAAATGGTGTGGCAGATTACCGGGAAGGTGTGCAGCTTTCCTATGATGCCAACGCACAGTCAGGCACAGTTTCCGGCATGCCGAAAAATGTGGAAAACGGCATTCCGGGAGATAAGATCACGCTGACCGGAAGTCCGGAACATGATCCGGTCGATGGAAAAGCGGTCCTGTTCCTCGGCTGGGCTGAAGAGCCGATGCCAATCTGCAGACGGGAAGATGAAGATCCGACACCAGAACTTGTCAGCGAAGTTGTTCTTGGTACCGTAGACCGGAAAGTGTATGCCGTATGGGGCTATGACGAAGATGGCAAAAACGGCGCGGATGTTCTGGAAACGTATACGTTATCCTATGATCTCAATGGCGGAAAAGGAAAAGCGCCTTCAGCCTTGACAGACATTGTCAAAGGAACCCTTGTTCCTGTTTCGAAAGAACACGATTTTACACGAAACGATGGCGAGATCTTTGCAGGCTGGAGCCGGACACATCAAGAGGAAGCATTCTCTGTGACCGACGGAAACCGGTACCATGCATTGCGGCTTGCCGATGAAACGCTGAAAATGCCAGCATCCGATACGACGTTGTACGCCTTGTGGGCAGATGACGACAACCGCAACGGAATAGCCGACTTTGATGAAATGGTCCAGCTTCGCTATGACAGCAATGTGCAGGAAAATGACCGTGCCCACAACATGCCGGCCAGGAGCATTCACCTGCCAGGCAATACTGTCACATTGAGCCAGAACGTTCCGACCTATTCCGCAGCAGATGGAAAGTCCGTTCTGTTCCTTGGCTGGACAGACGAACCGATGCCGATCCTGGCAAGAGAAGACGCGGACCCGTCAGTACATCTTGTCAAAGAGGTAACTCTTGGCACAGAAAACCGGAAAGTGTATGCGGCATGGGGCTATGACGAAGATGGCAGAAACGGCGCGGATGTTCTGGAAACGTATACGTTATCCTATGATCTCAATGGCGGAAAAGGAAAAGCGCCTTCGGCCTTGACAGACATTGCCAAAGGCACGCTGATCACGATTTTGTCGGACCAGTCGTTTACAAGAGGCGAAGACGAAGTTTTTGCGGGCTGGAGCCTCGAAAAGCATGAACAGGCATTCACGCCGGAACAAAATGAAGCACTTGAAAACGCGTGTCTGAAAGATCCGGTAGAAATGGGTGCGAAAGATCTGACATTGTATGCTGTATGGAAAAAAGGTAATACCATGAAAGAGCCGGAGGTTTCTGTTACGTATGATCTGAATGGCGGAAAATGGAAAGATGCCGGTCTGCCGGATACGTTTACCGCTTCCAAAGGAACGGTTCATACAGTACAGGCAAAACCGGTCCGCGCTGGTTTTGAATTTACCGGCTGGAAGGACAGTCAGGGACATCTGTATGATCCGGGCGATACGCTCAGACTGGAAGACAGCGTGACACTAACAGCCCAGTGGCAGGCGGTTTCGCAGCGATCTGCGTCATCAAGGACGCCGCGATCCGATCGTTCGTCGCGCACTGCCCGCTCAGCCCGTACGGCACAGGCGACACACCAGGCATTCTGGCTGTCGCTGGCAACCGGATCGCTGGCAGCTGCTGAAGTACTTCGAAAAAAGAGGAAAAAGAAATAACATGAAACGAGCATTCTTCTGCGGATCCGCCGCAGCAATGAATGCTCTTTTCTTTGGGGCATGAACGGCAGGATCTTTCTTTTCGGGCGCTATAATAGAATCATGTGAGGTAATACAAATGAGCGAAAAACACGGACTGGTTTTAGGAGGGGGAGGTTCGAAAGGAAGTTATGAGGTGGGGGTATGCATGGCTCTCAAGGAACTGGGATATTCCTTCGATATCGTGACCGGGACAAGCATTGGCGCTCTGATCGGTGCCCTTGTGGTTCAGGATGACATTGAACCGCTGGTACGCTGGGTTTCCAATTTGCGACAGTCTTCGCTGTCCGAAAATCTTTTCATGTATCCGAATCAATATGCGACGAAAGAATTCCGCCGGCACGATTTCAATCACTTTCTCGAACTGTTCATGAAGAACGGACCGGATATTTCGAATCTGAAAAACGATTATCTGAAAATGTTCGATTTTGAGAAATTTAAAAATTCGCCGGTCGAATTCGGATGCCTGGCTTATGATCTGAACAAAAACGAACTCACGGCTTTTGATAAACGGGAGATGACAAAAGAAGATCATGTGAACAAACTGTTTGCCAGCACAGCTTATTTCCCGGCCTATGAATTCGTAAAAGTGGGCCAGGACTATTATGCGGACGGCGGATATGTGCAGACTTTGCCGTTCGAGCTGTGTTCTTCTATGGGAGCGAATGACATGATCGTGGTCGATCTGGAGGAAATTGACAAGGAGGCCCAGCCGATCCCGATGCCCCATACCCGTCTGCGCCCGCTGATGAAACTTCATTCAGCTCTCGACTTCGAGGCAGCCGATCTTGTGCCGCAGATGCGCGAAGGGTATCTGGAAACTTTGAAATATCTGAATAAAGCGCCGGGATACTTGTATACTTTTTTTCCGGAAGACTGGAAAACGATGCAGCGTGTGGAAAAGGTATGTATGACCATGCTCATGCGCGAAGGGCAGATGAATCTGCTGACCGGATACAATGAAGCGATGAAAATGGTGTATCAGTTTATCCTGCATTATGAACCGCTTCCTCTGGAAAACGAATTCAGCCAGGAATATCTGGCCGGGCGCCTGATCGAGGTGCTTGGCCTGATCTGCCGCATTCCGATCGAGCGCCAATATCACTACAAGGATTTTCTCCGGCTGATCCTGGCCCATTTCAATCATTTTGAAGAGGATCCGAATAAGGCGGACCGGACAGTACGCTATGATCAGATGGAACTGAAAGGTGTGCAGGATTATATCGTCTTCTTCCATTCGGCTCTTGAATATTTTCACGGAAAGCTGCCGGAAGGCTTCGATATCCTGAAGAAAAACTTTGCGCCGTGCTATTATATCGCCCAGGCATGGCGGGTCATGGAAAGTGCCAAGGTTTTGCTTGAACTTTAAATTGAATCCGATATAATGTGATTAATGCTGTGAAGAGAAAGAGTACATGAAACAAGGCCCTGCAGAGAGAAGCTGGCTGGTGAAAAGCTTCGGACCGGCTCATGGAATACACCTTGGAGCTTCTTGATGACGTATGCCTGCGTTAAAGGCTCGAGTGCCTGTGAAAACAGGAAAAAAGGTGGTACCGCGTTCAAAACGTCCTTTTGCGAGGACGTTTTTTTTATGGAGGAGGAAACTATGAACTTTTTTGAAGAATTGAAATGGCGTGGCCTGATCGACAATGTCACTTCGCCGGAAGTGGAAGACGAGATCAACAATGGAGAGCTCACATTTTATATCGGGACCGACCCGACCGCAGACAGTCTGCACATTGGTCATTATTCATCGCTGCTGATGGCGAAACGTCTGCAGCAGCACGGTCATCATCCGATCATGCTTGTCGGAGGAGCGACCGGATTTATCGGCGATCCGAAAGCGACAGGCGAGCGGAACATGCTGACAGCCGAAGTGCTCCAGCACAATTACGACGCGCTGCACAAGCAGATCGACTCGCTCTGGGGCTTCGAAATGGTCAATAACCTGGACTGGACAAAGGATATCACGATCATTGACTTCCTGCGCGATTACGGGAAATATTTCAATGTCAACTACATGATCAACAAGGAAACGGTGAAAAAGAGACTGGATTCGGGAATCAGCTACACGGAATTTTCCTACATGATCCTGCAGTCCCTGGATTTCCTGAAACTGTACGGAACGAAAAACTGCCGCATGCAGATCGGCGGACAGGACCAGTGGGGAAACATCACGTCCGGACTTGAACTGATCCGCAAAAAATACGGGGCCGACGTGAAATGCTACGGTTTGACCATGCCGCTGATCACAAAAGCGGATGGAACGAAATTCGGAAAAAGCGAAACAGGCACCGTCTGGCTGGATGCGAAAAAAACGTCGCCATATGAGCTGTACCAGTTCCTGTTCAATACGGAAGATGACAAAGTGATCGAATATCTGAAAAAGCTGACGTTCCTTTCAGTGACAGAGATCGAGGAGCTGGAACGTTCGTTAAAAGAGGAGCCTCATAAAAGGGAAGCCCAGAAGGCGCTGGCCAGCCAGGTCGTACGCGATCTGCATGGCGAGGAAGGTCTGAATGCCGCTCTGTCCATTACGCAGGCGCTGTTCAGCGGACGGCTGAACGAACTTGATGAAAGCATGCGCAAGGACGCGATCATGAACATGGAAAAGATCAGCGCGCCAGCTGGTCTGAGCCTTCTTGATCTGCTCGTCAATACGAAGATCGCATCGAGCAAAAGAGAGGGCCGCGAATGGATCAAGGGAAATTCGATCGCGCTCAACGGCGTGAAGGTGACGGATCCGGAAAAGATCATTGATTTAGAGGACGCGTATACGGGAAATGCTCTGATCGTGCGTCGGGGCAAGAAAAGATATTACTGCGTAGAGCTTGAAGGATAACAGGTAAAATAAAGCGGAAGCATGCGGCCATATGGACCGGAAAGCTTCCGCTTTTTCTAATTCTTTGAGTTTTAGAAAGTAATCTTCCCCTAGATGATGCTATAATTTTTTCAAGAGGTGATTCTTATGTGGATCGTGATCGTTTTGATCATCCTTCTTGTGATCGCACTCATCTTATTTCTGATTGGTCAGGTTTTTTATAATATCTGTCTGAATATGAAAAATGATAAGCAGTATATTACCGGACCGATCATCATGGACGAACGAACGAGAAAATATGAAAATGTTTTTTTAAGATACAACCCGAAAGATGTCTATTTGACAAACCGCCAGGGACTGAAGCTGCACGGGATCGCGGTCGATCTTCATACACACAAGTGGGCCGTGCTGGCCCATGGCTATATGGGACGCAACGGCGAACTGGTGGACGTGGCAGACTTTTTTCTCGAAGAAGGATACAGCGTTCTCCAGGTCTCGCAGCGCGCCCATAACAAGAGCGAAGGCAATGTCATCAGCATGGGCTGCTATGAAAGCGAAGATGTAGCCGACTGGATCGACTATATCGTGTCGCAGGATCCGGACTGCACGATCGTGCTGTACGGGGTCTCGATGGGAGCCGCGACAGTCATGATGAGCCTTGGCAGGAACCTGCCATCGAATGTTAAAACGTGCATCGAAGACTGCGGATATACGAGCGCCTGGGACGAGTTTGCCTATCAGCTCAAGAAGATTTCGCATCTGCCGCCATTTCCGATCCTTTATGTGGCCGACTGGATCACGCGCATCCGCGGCGGCTTCGCTTTCAAGGATGCCGATCCGTTAAAAGCGGTCCAGCACTCCCATATTCCGATCCTGTTCATTCACGGTACGAAGGATGATTTTGTGCCGACCTATATGGTGTATAAACTGTACCATTATGCTAATTATCCTAAGCAGCTCCTGCTCATTGAGGGAGGAGAGCATGCTACGGCACGCTGCAAGGATCCCGAACTGTACTTTTCGACCCTGAAGCAATGGATCGACACTTATGCCTTATAGCATTTCCCCTGATACGTATCGAGCTCGACCATCCGTTTATCGATATCATTGAGAACGATGGTCTTTTTTAATGTCCACGCCGGGGCGATGAGCTCTTCCTTGAGCGCATCGCCTGTCAGACGTTCGATGATCATATCCTGAGGAAGCAGTTCGAGCTGCTTCACCACAAGGTCCACATATTCCTTCTCGCTCATTAAGGGAAAGGGATGGCTGTTATACAGACGGCCTAGAGCTGAATTTTGTATGACATGCAGCATATGGATCTTAATCGCGTCCGGATGGATGTCTGCCATCTTCTGTACGGTTTCGAGCATCATTTCTTCGGTTTCTCCCGGAAGCGAATTGATCAGATGGACGCAGGTTTTTACTGGTGTTGGCTTCAGCCTTTCGATCACATCGAAAACGATCTGCGAACTGTGGCCCCGGTTGAGCCGGTCCATGGTCTGGTCGTGAATGCTCTGCAGGCCCAGCTCGATCCATACTTCTTTGTGCTGTGCTTTTTCGGCAAAATAGGCGATCATTTCATCATCGAGACAATCGGCTCTGGTGGCAATACATACTCCGGCCACATCGCTGCGTTCGAAAAAGGGATCGTACAGCTTTTTTAGCGTATCGAGCGGCGCATAGGTGTTGGTAAAAGACTGGAAATAAGCGATCCCGATGCAATCGGGCCATTTGCTGCGCATGCGTGCCAGACCCAGCTCGTATTGCTGCTGCAACGTGTCGTGATATGCCAGGATCGTATCGCCTGAACCAAGTTCCGAACAAAAGGCGCAGCCCCCTCTTCCTTTGGTGCCGTCCCGGTTCGGACACGTAAAGCCGGCATGGAGAGGGACCTTGGCTGTCTTGGCATGGTATTTGTTTTGAAAATAATGGTCGATCGTGTAGTACCGTTTGTTCGTATGGGAATAGGGAAACGGATTGTCTTTGACCTGGTTTGCCTTTTTCATAGGGAACGGCCAACTACATGGGCGATCGCTTTTCCTTTGGCAACAAGGTCCTTGAAGCGTTCCGGTTTGAGGCTCTGCGCGCCATCCGACCAGGCATTTTCCGGATCGTCATGCACTTCGATGATCAGTCCGTCGGCACCGGCTGCAATGGCAGCCAGAGAAAGGGATTCGATCAGCTTGTAGTCGCCGGCTGCGTGGCTTGGATCGATGATGATCGGCAGATGGGTACGTTCCTTGATGATCGGGATGACAGCAAGATCGAGCGTATTTCTTGTATAGGTTTCGAATGTGCGGATGCCGCGTTCGCAGAAGATGACGTTCATATTGCCTTCGGCCATGATGTATTCGGCAGCCATGATCCATTCCTCGATCGTATTGCATAGGCCGCGTTTCAAAAGGACAGGCTTATTTGTGCGTCCGACTGCTTTGAGCAGGTCGAAATTCTGCATATTGCGTGCGCCGATCTGAATGATATCGACATTTTCGATGAATTCGTCGATCTTGTCGGCCGACATCAGTTCCGATACGATCGGCAGTCCGGTTTTTTCCCTGGCGCTCACCAGATCCATGATGCCTTCGGTGCCCAGGCCCTGGAATGCGTAAGGGGATGTTCTTGGCTTATAGGCGCCGCCGCGCAGCATGTCGGCGCCGCATTCCTTGACTTCTTCGGCAATGCGGACGATCTGCTCTTCGCTTTCGACAGAACATGGACCGGCAATGAGCGCGATCTTTTTTCCGCCGATCTGGATCCCGTCCACATTGACGATGGTATCTTCCGGATGGAACATGCGGTTGGCGAGCTTGTAGGGCTGAGCGACACGCTGCACGTTGGTTACGATCGGGTTGGCCTGTACGTTTTTTTTGTCGACTTTGGATGTGTCGCCGACAAGACCGAAAACGTTGTAATTGGCTCCCTGGATCATGGTGACCTGCAGATCCATGTTTTCGAATCGTTTGACGAGCTTGTTGATCTCAGCTTGCGGGGCATCCTTTTTTAATGTGATGATCATGATTTTTCTCCTCCTTGATATGAATCTCCAAAGAAAAAAGCATTTCGTGTGATGAAATGCTTTTTAAAACACCTGCACAAAAATTCAAACAATGATTTTGTTTGATCTATGCGGTGTCAGTTGTAAAATCGGTAATATTTTGATGGATTCATGGTTCTAGTTTAACCGAAATCGGTAAAAATGAAAAGATTTTCCTGCACATTTTCAAAAGTTTTCAATTGTCAATAGTTTTGTCGAAAATGGATGTTATTTTGTCTTTCGCAAATGAAAGCGCTTATACATTCGCATTTTTGATATATTGTGCTAAAATTAAATCAGGGAGAAGATCAGTGATCCTCTCATAAATATATAGGAGGTATTGAGTATGAAAGTCAATATTGTCGGAAAAAACATCACTGTTACGGAGGCCATCTCGGATAAGATCAAAAAGAAGCTGAATGTCCTCAACAAGTATTTCATCATTGATGAAAACGATACTGCCAATGTTTTGATTCGTACGTACCCAACAAAACAGAAAATTGAAATTACGATTCCTACAAAATTTGCGATCCTGCGTACCGAAGTAGCGGACGACGATCTTTACAGAGCGATCGACCGTGCGATCGATAAGCTCGAGGATCAGATCCGGCGCCAGAAAACACGGATCACCAAGAAAAATTCGCATCCGCTTTCCGAAGCGTTCCTTGACCTGGAACTTTTTGATGAAGAAGAGGTCAGCGACGATGAGATCGTTCGTACAAAATCGCTGGTACCTGAGCTGATGTCGCTGGATGAAGCGATCACGAAAATGGAACTGCTCGGTCATGATTTCTTTATTTACACAGATGACGAAACGAACAAGATCGCGGTCGTTTACAGAAGACACGACGGCGGATACGGTCTGATCGAAACAGAATAAGCCATAAGGCCCGAGAAATCGGGCTTTTTAGTTTTTTAAATTTTTAGTTTTTAATTTTTAAGTTGTGTGTTATAGTCATATAAGCAATGCACATTGCTCATTTCCAGTGAAATTAAATTACATAATCCATGACTCAGGACACACATGAATGCGTTTCAAAGTATGCGTTTACTGCATTTGAACCGGACTATTTGTGTTATAATTATGTACGATAAGGAGGTTTGTCACATGGGATTTATTGCTAAAGTTAAAGAATACATCGCTCCGATCGATGAAGATGAAGCAGAAGCACCTGCTTATGAAACTCAGCCTGTTCACAAAAATGAAGTAGATGTTGAACCTCAAAGTCAATATGAAAGACCAAAAACACGTTCGAATGCATCCACTTTGAATCCAAATACAAAAATGGTTTTATTTGAACCGAGAAGCTTTGGCGAAGCCGAAGAAGTTGGACTTCGTTTAAAAGAAGGACGTGCTGTAGTTGTCAATCTGCACAAGCTGGATCGCGAGTACGCGCAGCGTACAATCGATTTCCTTACAGGTGTTGTTTTCGCGCTTGACGGAAAGATCCAGAAAATCGGACAGAACGTTATTTTATGCTCTCCTCAGGCAATCGGTGTTTCCGGAACGATTTCTTTAGGTGATACCGAGGATATGGACGAAGCGTAAAGCTTATCAAACAATGTAAAGAAACAGCCTTTCCGTCTGGATTGGCTTTTTTTGTGGAGGTGGATGATGTATTATCGCGGACATGAGTTGTTTATAGCAAAAATGAATGATCTGATCAGCCAGAGCGAACGATGGAACATGCCGGTCGAAACGGATTTTCTGACCTTGACAGAACAATCGATCGTGAAAGATCTGGTTGGCAGCAAGCTCGAACTGACATTTTTCGGAGGGTATGAAAAGGCGGAGCGCAAAGCAGCCTTTTTTTCGCCGTTTGAATGGGAGGACAAGGCACACGTTTCCGTTTTAAAAGCAGATTATGACGATCGGTTCGGCAAAAAGCTTTCTCATAAAGACCTGCTTGGTAGTCTGATGCATCTTGGGATCGAGCGGGATCAGCTTGGCGATCTGATCGTGAAAGAGGATCGTCTGTTCGTGTTCTGCGTGCATTCCATGGCTGAATACATTTGTACGAATCTGACCCAGATCGGGCGCCATCCGGTTTCGTTCCATATTTCCCGGCCGGACGATGATCTGAATATGGAGCGGGAGGTCGTTACGATCAACGTGGCTGGGACAAGGCTGGATGCTGTCGTTTCGGCTCTGGCGCATTGTTCGCGTGCAAAAGCCAAGATGATGATCAAACAGGGTTTTGTGAAAGTTAATGATATTGTGCTTGATGAAAATATTCAATTGTGCAATAATGACTTTGTTTCAATTCGCAGGACCGGGCGGTTTCGCCTGCTGGAAACTTCCGGCAGAACGAGGAAAGACCGGCTGATGCTGCGGTTCGAAAAATATATTTAGGCAATGAGAAAGACGCGTCGTCCGCATTGGACCATGATCAGAGAGCGTTCGTACTGGTGAGAGAGCGTGATGGAAAAAGCGGAAGGTATCCCTTTCGAGCCGGCATTCCGAACATCGAGTAGGTTTGCCCGGAACAGGCCGTTATCCTGATGAGTGCCCGGAACACGATGATCCGGGAACCAATGGTGGTACCGCGTTTTTGACGTCCTTGGAATGAGGATGTCTTTTTTTTTTATTTCAGGAGGGAAAAAAGCATGGATTACAAAGATACGCTGCATATGCCGAAAACAGGCTTCGAGATGCGTGGAAATCTGACAAAAAAAGAGCCGAAATATCAGCAGCGATGGGAAGAGGAGCGTCTGTATGACAAGATGCTGGCCCGCCGCGAAAACGCAAAACCTTTCGTTTTGCATGATGGTCCTCCATATGCCAATGGGGATATTCATTTAGGACATGCGCTCAACAAGATCCTAAAGGATGTGATCAACAAGTCGAAATTTATGGAAGGATACAAGGTTCCGTATATTCCGGGGTGGGATACACATGGTCTTCCGATCGAAACGGCCGTAACAAAACTCGGGTTCGACCGCAAGAAGATGGGAATTGCCGAGTTCCGCAAGATCTGCTATGACTATGCGATGGAACAGGTTGCCAAACAGAAAGCCGGCTTCCTTTCGCTAGGAAGCATTGGAGATTATGATCATCCGTATATCACATTGACAAAGGATTTTGAGGCGGAACAGATCAAGATCTTCGGAAAAATGGCTATGGACGGTCTGATCTACAAAGGTCTGAAGCCGGTCTACTGGTCTCCGTCGAGCGAGTCGGCGCTTGCGGAAGCGGAAGTGGAATATAAAGACATCAAGTCTCCGACCATTTTTGTCAAATTCAATGTGAAAGACGGAAAAGGTGTGCTGGATACGGAAGACAGTTTTGTGATCTGGACCACCACTCCGTGGACGATTCCTGGCAACAAGGCGATCGCGCTGCATCCGAATATGGAATATGCGCTTGTGGATACGGATCATGGCAAACTTGTCGTATTGAATGAGCTGGTCGAAGATCTGATGCCGAAATTTGATGTGAAAGAATATCGTGTCGTAAAGACGTTCAAAGGAAAAGAGCTGGAAGGGATCACTACAGTTCATCCTTTGTATCCTGAGCGTGAAAGTCTTGTCGTTCTCGCCGATTATGTAACAGCTGATGCTGGTACAGGATGTGTCCATACGGCTCCGGCTTTTGGTGTGGATGACTTCAATACAGGAATGCGCTACGGTCTGGAAATGGATGTCAATGTCGATGAACAGGGAAAACTGATGGAAAGCACAGGAGAAGATCTGGCAGGCTTATATGTAGAAGATGCTAATAAAGTGGTTACGCAGAAGCTCGATGAACTCGGTGCGCTGCTGAACCTGACCTTTATTACGCACTCCTATCCTCATGACTGGCGTACGAAAAAACCGATCATTTTCCGCGCCACTACGCAATGGTTTGCTTCGATCGACAAGATCCGCGATCTTCTGCTTGAGCAGATCCATTCGATCAGCTGGGTTCCGGCATGGGGCGAAGGCCGAATGCATAATATGATCGCGGACCGTGGCGACTGGTGTATTTCGCGTCAGCGCGCATGGGGCGTTCCGATCCCGATTTTCTACGGGGAGGATGACACGCCGATCATGGATCAGGCTGTATTCGATCATGTGGCTGAACTGTTCGCAGAACATGGCTCCAATATCTGGTTCGAGAAAGAGGCGGATGAACTGCTTCCTGAAGGATATACGAACGAGCATTCGCCTAACGGTATTTTCCGCAAGGAAACCGATACGATGGATGTGTGGTTCGATTCGGGTTCCTCTCATACAGGAGCGATGATCGAGCGCGGGCTCGGATATCCTGCCGATCTTTATTTCGAAGGATCCGATCAGTATCGGGGCTGGTTCAATTCGTCTTTGATCGTCGGTACGGCAGTTTACGGAAAAGCGCCGTATAAACAAGTTCTTTCCCATGGCTTTGTCATGGATGAAAAGGGCGTGAAAATGTCCAAGTCGCAATGGAATGCGGTGGCGCCCGGAGAGATCACGAAAAAATATGGAGCGGACATTTTACGTCTGTGGGCAACGAGTGTCGACTATCAGGCAGACTGCTCGATGGGACAGAATATTTTGAAACAGGTTTCCGAGAACTACCGCAAAGTGCGCAATACGTTCCGGTTCCTGATGGCCAATCTTGACAACAATACATTTGCCAAAGCGGATCTAGTCCCGACAAACGATCTGTCCGATCTGAACAAATACATTCTTGTTAAGCTGAACAAGGTGGCTGATGTTTGCCTGGATGCCTACGATGAATACCGTTTTGCGGATGTCGTGAGCACATTGACGAACTTTATGACCAATGAACTGTCTGCGTATTATCTTGATTATACAAAAGACATTTTATATATCCTTAACGAGGATGATCCGGCACGCCGGCAGGTTCAGACTGTGCTTTATTTGTGCCTTGATGTCCTGACACGTCTGTGGGCTCCGATCCTTTGTCATACGACAGAAGAAATCAATGACTTCATGCATTTTGATGAAGAATCGATCCATTTGAGCGAATTTGTCAAGGTGGATGTTGACTGTGATGCTGGCCGGCTCGTTCATGAGATGGATCAGCTGCTTGCGGTTCGCAAGGATGTTCTCAAGGCTCTTGAGATCGCGCGTGCCAACGGACTGATCAAGAAGTCGCTGGAGGCTTCGCTGAAAATTCGTCTGAACGAAGAAACAAAACGATTGTTCGAACGGATCGTTCCGAACGCTGCCCAGTGGCTGATCGTTTCAAAGGTTGAATTTGTCGATGGTCCTCTTACTCCGTTCGAAGTTTGCGAGATCGAAGTCGATAAAGCAAAAGGACATGTTTGTCCTCGCTGCTGGAATTATACGGAAAGCGATCACGAAGATGGTTTGTGCGATCGCTGCGCGGCAATTTTAGAAAAAGAATAATGTTATACAATAAGCAAGGTTTTACGGAATCTTGCTTATTGGTGTTTAGATCAACATATAGAAAGGCAGGATTTGTATCATGAGTGGTTTTTTTGGGGTGGCTTCAAAAGAGAGCTGTGTTCTGGATTTGTTTTTCGGGATCGATTATCATTCGCATTTAGGAACGCGCAGGGCCGGTATGGCTGTACTGGGAGAAAACGGATTTTCCAGAGCGATCCACAATATCGAAAATTCTCCGTTCCGGACAAAATTTGACAAGGATCTCGATTCGTTTGACGGAAAAACAGGGATCGGGTGTATTTCGGATTACGAATCGCAGCCGCTGCTGCTGCATTCGCATCTAGGATCGTTTGCCCTGACAACTGTAGGTCGGATCAATAATCTCGAAGGGCTGAAAGCGCATTGTTTTGAAAAAGGGATGACCCATTTTCAGGAAATGAGTGTCGGCGGCGTGAATCCGACCGAGCTGATCGCGGCTCTGATCAATCAGAAAGATTCGATCGTGGAAGGATTGAAGTTTGTTCAGGACATGGTCGATGGCAGTATGAGCATCCTGCTCCTGAACAAGGACGGGATCTATGCGATGCGTGACAAGGCTGGCCGCACACCGGTCATTCTTGGACAGAAGGACAGCGGATTCTGCGCAACGTTCGAAAGCAGTGCGTTTCTCAATTTAGGGTATACTCATCTCAAAGATCTGGGGCCGGGCGAGATCGACCTGATCACGCCGGATGAAGTAAAAGTGCTGCAGAAGCCGTATGAGCAGAAAAAAGTATGCTCTTTTCTCTGGGTGTACTACGGCTATCCGACATCGACCTATGAAGGGGTCAATGTAGAAATGATGCGCAACCGCTGCGGAGAGATCCTTGCTTCGCGTGATAATGTAGAAGTGGACAGCGTGGCTGGGGTGCCGGATTCCGGTATCGCTCATGCGATCGGCTATTCCAATGTCAAAGGAATACAGTTTTCGCGTCCATTCATCAAATACACACCAACCTGGCCGCGTTCCTTTATGCCGACTAGCCAGGCGCAGCGGAACATGATTGCCAAGATGAAACTGATCCCGGTCGCCAATCTGATCAAGGATAAAAAACTTCTTTTGATCGACGATTCGATCGTCAGAGGAACGCAGCTTGGCGAAACGACAGAGTTTTTATATAACAGCGGTGCCAAAGAAGTCCACGTGCGTCCGGCTTGTCCTCCGATCATGTTTGGATGCAAATATCTGAATTTCTCCCGCTCCAATTCGGAAAGAGAACTGATCACGCGCCGCGTCATCGAAGATCTGGAAGGAGCGGATGTATCTGTGGAAACCTTGAAGCGCTACGCAGATCCGGATAGCGAAGAGTATGCACGGATGTGCGAAGAGATCCGGAAGCGTCTGAATTTTACATCGCTGCGTTACCATCGTCTCGATGATATGATCGAATCGATCGGCCTCGAGAAGTGCGATCTGTGCACCTACTGCTGGGACGGGGAAGAATAGAGGGGACATTCCCTCTTTTTTTATACAAGAAAAGCAGGATCGGATTGATCCTGCTACATCTTGAAATCCTTGATCCATTTCCCGAAGGAAACGATATCGTACCCTTTGTATACGAGCACTCCTTTCATACCGCGTTCGACATTCTGGTATTCGAAGATGCTGACTTCGAAGGATAATGCCTGACCGTCGGCTGTTTCAAAATCAAGCTCATACATGTTCATAGGGTTTTCGAGACCTTCCACTGCGTTGTATACAGTGACTCTTTTATTGACGAGCGTGGCCTCAACGCTGATCTGCTGTTCTTTTTTCATGTCTTCATTATAGAGGATGGATAGGCGGGATAAAATTTATTTGCTTTTTTTTGATTTATTTTAGAAAAAGTGTTGACAAATCGGGTAGGTGTTTGTTATTATCATCTTGCTGTTGCGGAGATGGCGAAATTGGTAGACGCGCTAGCTTCAGGCGCTAGTGAGGCAACTCATGTGGGTTCGAGTCCCGTTCTCCGCACCATTGAAAATTCAGCCCTTGTTTAAAGGGCTTTTTTTTATGTGTCGGATAAATGTCGGATATTTAGAGGCTGTTTTTTGGATAAGTGATATAATATGTACAGAAAGGATGTACATTTTATGGCTGTTAAAAAGAATTCCAAGACAGGGAAATGGCAATTCGACGGAAAAATATATGTAGAAGGAAAAAAAGTCGCGTCTTATCGCAAAACAGGATTCGCAACTAAGAAAGAAGCAATAAGAGCTGAACTGGAATATCGGGAAAAATTTATATCGGAATACCGAAGTGTCAGGTTTGAGGATCTATATAAAGAATATATTCCTTTTTGGTCTACCCAAGTGAAGGCGACAACGGTAACGACAGAGTGCGGTTTATATGAAAAGCTAATTAAAGATTATGGCGACAGAGATCTTCTTGATTCAAAAGTATTGCAAGATATAATATCAACTTGCGATAAAAAATATTCAAAAAAATACGTTGAAAGAATATATACAGCGTTTAATCGTGTATTCAAATGGGCTGTGAAGAAAGAAAAAATAAAATCAAATCCTATGGCTAAAGTTTATCGAAGCACAAGAAAAGACGAGAAAAGAAAAGAGATGTTATTTTTTGAGCCTAAAGAATTTGATTGTTTCTTGTCAGTAGTCGAAGATCCGAGAGATCGAGCTATGTTCTCGACTTTATATTGGATGGGTATTCGCCGAGGTGAAATGATGGCCTTGCAATGGAAAGATATTGATTTAAAGAACAAAACAATCTCCATTTCGAAAACTGTAGTTACAATCAAACGAAATGAAGCGGATCCTACCAATACACCGAAAACATCAAATTCGTATCGTACCATCACGATGCCTCAGAAGCTCATAGACGAACTTCTTGCGTACAAGCGTATAGCAGAGCAATTTGCATGTTATGGTCCTCAGATGTACGTTTTCGGAGACGATAAGCCTATATCTGCCGAGACGCTGCGAAGAAAAAATAAACAGTACATAGCCGAAGCAAATAGAAGAGGATATGATCTTCCGGAAATCAGGATCCATGATTATAGGCATTCACACGCTTCCTACTTGATCAACAACATGAGTGCTGGATTCACCGACTTCGATATAGCTAAAAGGCTTGGAGATACTGTTGAAACACTTCATAGTGTATATGCACACTGGTTTAAGGCCGGGGACAAGGGAATTATTGATTTTATGGACAATGATAATTAATGGTTTAATTTTATTTTTTTGTTGTATAATGAATTTGCTAATATAAAGTTGTATAGTAATTTTAAAGCCTGACTAATCCATATTATATTGTTTTGGTTAGCGAATTTCCCTGCGAGGCAGGGATTTTTTTATAAAAAACTCCCGATAAGGGAGTTTTACATTTTCGAAAAAGATTCACTAATTATAAATATCGTAGTTTGAGTTTTCAAAATCATATACCTGAACCTCTCCAAAGATAGGTTCTCCATCAATTACAAGTGTTATCGCATCTCCAATTGATCCATCATCTTTTAATTTGAATTGCGCAATAAAAGGATATTCTTTCGATTGCCCAAATCCATTCGCAGCATTAAAGAAAGAAACGACTGTAATATAATCATTATCTTTCGATACCTTCCATGCGCCGTCAAGTCTTTCAACAAAAGAAGGCCATTCCAAAGAATCAGAGTATGTTACGTATGGTTCAATCAATAACATTGAGGCTACTTCGGCGTCACTGATTTGATCGTCAGTAATTGGAGCGTCAAGCATTTCCTGCTTTTTCTTTTCTGCTTCTTCTTTTTGCTTTTTTTCTTCTTCAGCTTTTTTCTGAGCTTCCTCTTCGGCTTTCTTTTTTTCCTCTTCCTTATAATCTGTCACTTTTATATTTATAGTTTCTTCTACTTCATGACCGTGCTCATCAGTTGCGGTGGCGTGAATCGTATATTCTCCAGGTACATTTAAATCAATATCCTTTTCTTTTATAACCACTTCAAAAGGACTTGGATCGTCAAATCTAACATAATTGTTTAAATCCTGTTTGTTTTTATTGGTGATCGAATAATAATCTTTAGAAATAAGCTTAGGTGGAGTTGTATCCTCAATAATAATATTTAACTCACCTTCGTTAAATCCATCAGCATTTAGTGTTGCTGTGTATTCACCTATAGGAAGATAAGATTTATTTCCTTCTGGACTTCCGTTTACGTGGTATTGCAGCGATTCTATATCCTCGTTAGTGATATTAGATTTTAATAAGCTTTGCGTAATTTCTTTTCCATACTCAATGTGCAATGGATCTTCTTTATAATAGAAATCTTCTTTTGCACATCCAGATAAAAAAATGCAACCCATAACAGCTGATACAAATATAAATTTTTTCATCATAAAATTTCCTTTCTTATTTATTTTATTATACCAAATTACTAATTTTGTGTTTATTGTTTTATCTATTTTCTTTACTTTACGATACGTAACACGATTCGTAATTTGCTCTTTTTAATGCATAAAAATATCAAAAATGACAAGCGAATGTAGATATTAACATAATGTGTAAATAGATATTGTTATTCTTTAAATAAAGGAAAAACAAGCACATTCACGTGCTGTTTACGAATCGTACCACGATACGTGTAGCGTTACGTAAGAGTGCGGAGTAAGAGTATATATTTTAATTTATATTTATATTTATCTTTATCTTTTATTATTTATTACTAATCAATTTATATAGAAGTAATATAGAAATTAACAAAATAAAAGAGCGTTAAATGTAACGCTCGGTTGTGTGTTTTTATCTAGTTTAATTTTCCAATTACTTCTCCTAAGCATTTAACGGAGTCATCATATTTTATTTCAATATCATTAAAATCAGGATTTAGCGAATGGAGGATTCCGTCTCCACACTCTTTTATAACCGCTTCGCCGTTGACCACAAAGATTCCAATTTTGCCAGGATCAACGGCATCTGCTCTTTTAACGAGAACGACATCTCCATCATTGAATTTAGGTTCCATTGATCTTCCGTTTACCCTCAAAACAAAATCGGCACTCTCAGAGGCTTTTGTAGCTGGAATTTGAATTTCGGTCATTGGAATGTCGTCCCACAAATAATTTCCCGTGCCGGCGCTTGGAGAAGCCCAGAAAGCTGGTTTAGTGATGTAGCGGACAGGCTCCTCTCTTATTTCGTATACCTTATCAAGTAATCTATCTGATAAGTAGGATAGGGTATCACGATCGTACGCTGACAATGCTCGATATTTCTGTAAGAAAATATCTTCAGCAATGGAAATGTCCGCTGCGCTTTTCATTTTTTTCTCAATTCTTCCTTCTGCCAATGCATCAATATCAATCTGTAATTCTTTACATATTTTGATAACATTCGAAACACTCGCTTTTCCTATATCCTTCTTCAGCATGGAATCTAACGTCGTGTATTTGATTCCAACTACGCTTGAGAAGAATTTTAGCGAGCCATACTTTTTGATAATTAATTCTTTTAACTTTTCTTCGACGTTATTCATCGTCCTTTCCTCCTAAATTTATTTTATCGGATTTAGATTCCTAAATCCACAAGTTTGATACGATATGATGTATTTTGTTTGCTATTTTTATTGACAAAATACGAAATATCAGATTATAATGAATCTGTAAATACGAAATATCGTAATTAAGATAACGAGAGGTGAGATTTATGTATGTGAATCTAAGATATGAACTTATGGTTAAAGGAGTATCGCAAAAACTCTTGGCGCAAAAAATAGGAATGGGATCAACTACGATATCTGAAAAAATGAACGGAAAACAAGATTTCAAATTAAAAGAATGTTTGGAAATAAAGAAAATCCTTAAAACCGATTTAACGGTAGACGAATTGTTCGCTTGGAAGGATGTTGAAAATGAAATCCTATCTTAACGTCAACGACATAATGAAGATCAACAGTGTGTCAAGATCGAAAGCATACAAGATTCTGCGGACACTCAGAGCAGAAAAGCAGGATGGAGTCGCATTCCAGGACACATACGAGTCGAAATTGATCGGCAAAGCTGTAATTCCTTCGAAGATTTATTTGAATTTCTTCCCTCATGCATCAGGGAGCATACGAGCGCTGGGGGAGTAGGTGTAAATCCTTAACCCCTCGAATTCGAGGGGGTTTGAGGCACCTAACCTGGATCCGTTAACAAAAAAACGCCAATTACTTGATTTATTTGCTTTCAGGGCTTGTGGGCAATGAATCGCCGGGTCCAGGTTAGATGCTTCAAGCATCTATTGATTTTTGAAAACTGAATAGCCTCAAGAGGAGAAGGAGATTTTATGGATAAAACAGAAAAGGCCCTTGATCGTCTTGCTAAAGCGATGGAAGAGCTGGTCAAGGTACAGAAAGAACAGCTTCGGATTATTAAGCTGGAACATCGTTTGGCTGAACTCCAGTACGAGAATACGATGAAAACGTTGGCAAAATATGAAGAGTCAAACGTTGCGATCCAAGAGCAACTGAACAAAACGGAAGAGGAGATTTCCAAATGGGAACAGCAGTCATGATCTTCACCCCCTTTCGTAAATATTTTACCAGAGGGGGATTAAAATTTTTTAAGAAAAAGTGTTGACTTATGTCGAACAAAAGTATATTATACTTATGTCGAACGAAAGTAGAAAGCGAGGTAAAATGAATGATTCGACAAAAAAGAAAATGGGAAGACCGATCGTAGGGTCTAAAAAGTCAACCCGAATAGGAATCAGGTTAGATGATGAAACATTAGAAAAATTGAATTCCTATTGTGAAAAAAAAGGCTTATCTAAATCAGATGTGATTAGACAAGCCCTAAATGAATACTTTAAGTAAGAAAAAGAGTAACCGCTGATGTTTTTGGTCGAACGAAAGACGGCTACTCGAGATTTGTGTAATCCTCAAAGAGATTACGTCTTCATTGTACCACAAATAGCTTTTTAAGCTAGTTTTTTGAAAACGTAAGTTAGATATTAAATTAAGTCTCTTGAGGATTCAGTGCGAAAAATCAAGGGACTTTTTTCGTCCCGGAAAGGAAAGAAATGTTAATCTATGACGACTTCGGGAATCCACATACTTATCGGGAAAAGTGGGACCCAGGTAGTCCCGAGGACTACAACGAGTTCTGGGATGTGGATGATGCATTCAGTGTCACACCATTCTACGAGATCGAGCCTAAAGACGAAGAAACAGTAAACGTAAAGTTCTACCGTGGCTCGCAGTTAACTAAAGAGCGGGAGGTAGCAAAAACTGACCTCAAGCATTACGAAATGTGTATCGGAGATTATTTCTTCTATCGAGAGGAAGGTGAACGATATGGCTTATGATTTCGACTACTGGCACGACATGGAAGACAGAATATTGGAAAGAGGTCCATATGATCCTAGATTCGATGAATCTTTGGACGAAGATGAGGAGGAAGAACGATGGAAAAGGAATTGATGATCCCAGAATTTGCCGAAAAGTGGGACGAGGAACGAGCGATTAAAGAAGAAATTCTTGAATCGTTGAAAAAGTCCAAAGAGCGAGAAATCGCATCGATCATGCTTCTTGCGTTTTCGTTGGGGGTAACGATCATGACCATTGCATTCTTCGGAGTGGCCGCATGGTAGACAAAAGGATCATTGTTCTCCTGCAAAAAAATCACTGGATGACTCGGGAAGAACTATGCGACCAATTGTTCATTTGCGACAGAGTGCTGCGCGACAGGATCGCAGACATCAATATGGCGGATGGGCCGTACAAAGATATTTTCATCATCGGCACTTCCGATAAAGCCGGATACCGACTTGCCAGAGACGAAGATGATCTGAAGCACTACATCAAAGAAAGGAAAAAGCGGGCTGAAATGATACTCCTTCCGGTCAAAAAGGCCGAGAGGATATTGAAGGAAATGGAAACATGGACAAGCTGAATTATTTATACGAAAACACTCCAGAATATGAAGTCATCCGCCTGAACGATCGTTCGGAGTGGTTAGATAGACGTCAAAAAAGAATCGGAGGTTCAGACGCTTCAGCGCTGATCGGCATGAATCATTGGAAAACAAAGGCGGAGCTTTGGGATGACAAGGTAGCTGGGATAAGAAAAGACATATCTTCTCCAGCAATTGAATACGGAACCAAAGCTGAAGAGCACATTCGGGCACTGTTTGCATTGAAGCATCCAGACTTGGATGTGCAGTATGAACCGGATGTCATCCTAGATTCGAAACTGTATGACTGGATGGCATACAGCCCTGACGGGTTACTTGTAGACGGCGGTCTGAGAGGAATATGGGAATGCAAGACACACCTTGTACATGGAAAAATAGACTATGCAGAATGGTTTGATCGCATTCCTAACGCATACTACATCCAAATCCTCCACGGATTGCTTGTGACAGGGTTCGACTTTGTGATCCTGACCGCAGAGCTAAGATGGCCGGACGGACAAGCAAGAATCAACGAATACAGGATTGAAAGAAGAGCGGTAACTGGAGACCTTGAATGGTTAGAAGAAACAGAAAGGAGCGAGATTGAGCGGTGGTACAAGACAAAACAACGACCGCCAATCGAAATAAAACTATGAATTTTGAGTTGATGTTGAACGTCGAAAACGGCGTGATCAAAACAAATGCGCAGGAGATGCTCGCAGCACTTGATCCAGCGCTCAAAAAATACGACTACGTAGTGATGCCTGACGTGTACGATCAAGCAAAAGAAGATCGTGCTGCATTAAATAAGCTGGTTAAAACAATCAGCGACGAACGCAAGCGCACCGAAAAGAATGTATTCGGAACATGGGAGCAAGACAAAAAAGCGATCATGAACGCCGAAAAGAAGATCAAGCAATATGCTGATAATCTTGGTGACGGGATCGCGCAGATCGATGACGAAGAAAAAGAGAAGAAAGACATGGAGCTTGAACAGCTCTGGTACACAAAATCCAATCGTTCTTATGATCTTGTACGAAAAAAAGAATGGCTGAACAAATCGTGGTCCATGAAGAAAATCGGTGAGGACATGGATCGCTTGGTTGAAGGAATCAAGATGAAGGAAATCACAGTAGAGAGTTTCCTTCCGGAAGATCCTGTCGAAAGACAGCAGGTACTTGGTGTGTTCAACGCAACGCTGGATCCAATTCAGGCAAAACAAGAGGCTGACAAGATCGCAGACGCTAAGAAGCGCGTACAGTCACTGCATGAGGCTCCTGCGGACTTGTCACAGCAAAATCCGCAACAGGGGAAAGTAAATACATTCCAAAACCAAAACGACGCAACAGCAGTCACGTACAACGCTGAATTCAGATGCAGCGGAACAAAAGAACAGATGAACGCTTTAGCGGATTTCATCTACAGAAACGGAATTCGATGCGAGGTGCTCAACAAATGGCAATCTTAATCGCAACGCTATTTAGCGGGTTTATTTGTTTCTATATCGGCTGGAAGGCCGGTATCAAAGAAGGAGTAAGACGTTTTGAAAAGCTGAAGAAATCGTATGAGATTTTCGCGAAGCAATATGACGAAGTGATCGCAATAGTCGCTAACGCGATCGACAAAGAAATAAAAAGAATCGAAGGAGAACAGAAAAATGCAGGTAAACAATAATTTGAGCAACAAAAGAGAACGAGTCGTTGAGTATAAGTCTGGAAATGATACGGTAAGGCTTTCTCCAAGAATAGTAAGAGAATTTCTTGTGAATGGAAATGGGGCAGTTACGGATCAGGAAGTAACTTTCTTTATTCATCTTTGCAAAGGACAAGGGCTGAATCCATTCTTGCGCGAATGTTACCTAATCAAATATGGTGATCGACAGCCTGCGACAATGGTCGTTTCAAAAGAAGCGTTTATGAAGCGTGCAGAAAGAAATGAAGCCTATGACGGAAATGAAGCAGGGATTATCATTCTTAATTCCGAAGGAAATATCCTGTACCGAAGAGGAACATTCTACAACAAAAATACTGAGCAACTGCTTGGCGGTTGGGCTGAAATTTACAAAAAAGGAATTAGCCATCCGACCTATATTGACGTGAATATTGATGAGTATATCGGAAAGAAAAATGATGGAACCCCAAATTCTATGTGGGCATCTAAGCCAGCCACTATGATCCGCAAGGTGGCTCTTGCGCAGGCGCTTAGAGAGGCGTTCCCGAACGAATTGAGCCAACTTTTCACCGAAGAAGAAATGAACGTCGATGTGGAGCTTGATTCAACGCCGATCGAACAGCCAGATGTACAAGCTATTCAACAATCTGAACCACAAGCGATTCCGCAACAGACACAAATCCCACAAGATCAATACTATCAGCAGGCAGAACCGCAGTTCGTACAATCCCAGCCTCAGCAAGAGGTTATGATGGAGCGACCGAGCTTTGTATAAATCCAAACGATCTCAAGCAACAGATATCCCAAAGGATGTGAAAGACGATGTATGGGAAAGGGACGGGCATCGCTGCATATTCTGCGGATCCCCACAGGCCCGTCCTGAAGCCCATGTTATACCGCGGACGGCTGGAGGACTTGGGGTCGAAAAAAACATAATAAGCGTTTGTCGGCGGTGTCACACACTGCTAGATCAAACAACATGTAGAGATAAGATGCTGGCTCAGGCTAAGCACTATCTCTACTCCCTGTATGGGGAATTTGATAATGAGGAGGTTGTTTACAATGCGAAATCAAACTGAGAGATTGTATCTCTTCAATCCTTTTAATTTGAAATCATGGGAGAACCAGCAGATCAAAGATCAGCTCGATATTTTGATTGAAAAATACAACGAGGACGCAGATACAATGAGCGGCCTTGCCCTTAACATTGAAAATCTCGCAAATCAGAACGTGCTCATCGGTGAGATGATCAGCCGTCTCACAGAAGAGCATATATGCATGAAAGCACGTCTTGAAGCGAACGAGAATATCGCGATCGTGACATGCAGAAGCAACTGGGAAGGCGAAGGAAAACCGCCAGCTATGAAATTTTTCGAGGCACAGGCAGCCGCGCTTTATGAAGATGATCGTAAAGAGCTGGCGAAAAAAGAAAGCGATTTGAAGCGCTTCAAGATTGCCTATGACGCGATCGGCGAGAAGATCAATGCGATCAAGAAACGCATGGAAGCAATCAAATATGAAATCACAGGAGGGCTGAATTAAATGGCATTCAAGAATCACTTTGTAATAAAAGGCCGGCTCAACGACCTGAACGATTACACAAACGCATGCCGTAAAAACGCATATGCAGGCGCAAAGATTAAGATGGGCAATGAACAAATCGTCAGGGCACACGCACAGAATGCGCTGCTTCGCTCTCATCTTAGACGGGCATCGAAATATCCTGTGGTAATTGATATCACATGGTACGAAAAAGATGCGAGAAGGGATTTCGACAATATCACGTTTGCACAGAAATTCATTCTTGACTCACTTGTACAGCTCAAAGTGCTGAAGGATGATTCCCGAAAATTCGTAAAAAGAGTAAACCACGACGTACAAGTAGATAAAGATAATCCTCGAATAGAGGTTGTAATAAAGGAGGCAATTGAAGATGGCGAACAAGATCAAGACTCGTAATTTTCCGACGGAAATTTGGCGCACAAATTTGATGCAGGTAAAAATGTCTACCGACGACCGTTTATTTTGGGTATACATCAACACAAATCCGCAGACAACGCTTCTTGGTGTTTTCCCACTTACAGTGAAACAGATTTCTTGTGATCTTGGATACAACGAAACCGTAATAAAAGTTATTATCAAGCGTTTTGTTGAGTATTACAAGTTGATCAAATACAACTGGGATACAGGTGAAATCGCGATCCTTGATTACATGACCTGGGGAATCAAATCGGGAGGAAATCCGATCAAATGTGCATTAAGCGGAGCGTACGAACAGTTGGAAGATAAAACCCTTGTTAAAGATGTATACGAACACATTACGGCAGAAGACAAAAAGGTTGAAAAAGTCGTTCATGACTTCTTTGCAACGATCGACTGGGAAAAAATGAAAAAATTAAAAGACAGCCAGGTCGAAGAAAAGAAAGAATTGCAGGAAAAGGAAGTGCAGAAAAAAGAAACAAAGAAAAAAGAAGAAAAGTTCAACGCCAGACACGAGATCGAGAGATCGAATATGGGATCTGAATTGAAAGAAGCTCTGCTGGCATTTTTGGAAATGCGGAAATCAATGAGAGCACCTGTTACAACAGCAAGAGCGCTGAACGGACTGCTTAATTCGCTTGATCGCTTAGGTACTAACGAGGCAGAAAAGATACAAATTGTTGATCAATCCACGGAATGTGGGTGGAAATCGTTTTATGAGTTAAAGCAAAAGACTTATCAAAAGAACCAAGTCAATACAGGCCTTCCGGATTGGTATGCGCAGACTGAATTCGAGCCAGCCAGTCCAGAATTGATTGAAAAAGCACTGGAAGCACAGCGAAGGGCATCTGAAGATAGACCTAAAAAAAAGCAATCAAGAACAGAAGATTTAAAACCAATGGGATTAGATGATCTTCCGTTCGACTTTTAAAGGAGGAAAGAATATGAAAAACACTAAAAAGCACACATACAGTTATAAAAAACCAGAATACAAAAAGCCAGACCGGCGAGAATTCCATCGCGGAGAAATGTACTGGGTTGACATGAAAGGAACGGATGGAAATATGTTCAAGCGTCGGCCGGCGGTGATCATTTCGAATGATAAATGCAACGAACACTCCGAAAGCTTGACAGTGATCCCATTAACATCATTAGACGAACATTCCAGGGTTTCGGAACATCTTCCTACACACGTAAACATCATGGGAGTTCAGGGCGTTAAATCATGCGCAAAATGTGAGCACATCGCAGCGGTCGAAAAAAGACAGGTGTATGAATTCATCCGACCTCTTCGCGAGAAGGAAATTCGCGACATTACATTCGCAGCATGCGTCCAGATCGGAGTGTTCTAGATGATCAAGGTTGATGACGGATACTATATCAAGACTGATGGAAACGGTCTCGTCGCTATCAAAACTATGGTGGCTAAAAAATCGGGGAATGAAAACGCAAAAGTGATCGGGTACTACACGACATTTGAAAACGCCCTGAAAGGAATCGAAGATCAAATGGTCCTCGATTATGTAGAATCAACAAAAACCGAAGACATTCCAGTATCGGATGCGATCCTTAAAAAAAGAGAAATCCGAAACAAGATGAAACGGATCAGAAGGGAACTTGAAGATGAAGAATTATGAAATGTTAATTAACATGCAGATTATGCAGCGTGGTCTGGATAAGGCAGTATTTGAAAAAATGAATATGAACGATTATCCAACTCAAAGCCAGTATTGCAAAGCGATCATTGATGAGATCGGAGAGCTGAACCATGAATTGAAACCAGAATGGTGCTGGTGGAAAAAGAATCCAGGAATCGTTGATGATCAAAAGGTATTAGAAGAACTTGTTGATATTTGGCACTTTGCTCTTTCGTTTGCTAACAGTGCAAAGTTTAAACCAAATCCTAATACGCTAAACGGAAAGTATAAACCATGCGATGTGACAACGTTTACAAGTTTTATTGTTGCCGGAATCTTCATGGTTGACTGTGAAGGGCTATTCAGACACATGCATGCATTGACGGTAGGACTTGGATACAGCATGGAAGATGTTTTCGATGCTTACACCAAAAAGAATGCGGTAAATCATCAAAGAGCGGAGAGTGATTACTAATGATCAATCAAGTGGTTTTGGTAGGACGGCTTACAAAAGACCCCGAACTAAGAATGACGCAGAATGGCACTAAGGTTTGCAGTTTTAATTTAGCGGTCAATCGGAAGACGCAGGTACAAGGACAGCCGGATGCAGATTTTATTAACTGCGTAGCCTGGAGCAAGACGGCCGAGCTGATGGAACAGTATCTCAGCAAGGGTTCGCAGATCGGAGTGGAAGGGCGTATTCAGACGCGCAGTTATGACAATCAGCAGAAACAGAGGGTCTATGTAACAGAGGTTGTTGTAAACAGTATCACATTCCTGGAACCGAAGAAGCAGGAAGAAAACAGCGGATACTATCCTGACGAACAGCCGATGGATCCATACAGAACTGATGTGCCTAACACTTATCGAAGTGCTCAGCAGAATTCGCAGCCTAAATCGAACAGCGTATATCCAAAGCAATCTTATTATGAACAGAAGAGCCAGTCGTATTATCAAGGAAATATGGTATTTGGATCAGGCGAAGTGGATGGATTCGATATCGGAAGCGACGATCTGCCGTTCTAGGGAGAAAGAATGAAACCAGTAGAAAAATGGATGCTTGGAGCATTGAACAAAAACGGAAATACGGTATTGAGCTATGCGCGTGTTAGGCTCTTTGGAATTCAGGCCATCATTGATGAATTCGCAAATTATGGCTACAACGTTAGAATTCGAGAAGAACAGCCGGAACTCGTTACCGATATTACCGGGAATCCGATCACTAATAAAAAAGAAAGAAAATGTTATATCGTGGAGGTTATAAGAAATGGAAGTAAATGAAACTAATATAAAAAAAGTGAAACAACAAGCGGTTGAAACGATTAATAATGCGGAAAGATTTATTGCGGTTTCGATCGAGGAAGGAGGTAGTCAATATAACATTGCATGTGGATTTGCTGATAGAATCCAGGTCGCTTTAGATTTATTTAGAGATGCGATGGACGACGAAGATGTTCCATTATATCTTAGATTGGCTATTAAAGATATGTTTTTGAATAAGATCAACAACCCAGACGAAGGGGGCGAAAACGATGATTGATAAAGAAAAAAGCAAAGAGATCAAAGAAGAGGCGTTAAACGATCTTAAGAATCACGACAAGTTCGTTATCGCTTTGATCGGAGAAGAGAAAGATACCCTCTTCTCCTGCTGTCATACGGAAGATCTGCTCAATGTAGCGATCGGTCTTGCCAGTAACGCATTCAAGCAAGATATTTCAGAGTCGACTCGCCTGAAATTTATCGCGCAAATCGTAAAGGTAACAAACCAAGAAGATGAAGAGGAGGAATAAACATGGAACAGATTACTAAAAAGGATATCGTAAATCAGATTCACGAAAAGCTCGGCATGAAAAAGAAAGATGCAGCGCCGGCTGTCGATATGGTTTTCTCGGTGATTGCTGAGAACCTTGCTAAAGGAAATGTGGTTGATATTCACGCATTCGGGAAATTTGTCGTCATGGAACGCTCAGAGCGTCAGGGAGTCAATCCTGCAAGCGGAAAAGCAATGACGATCAAAGCGTCAAAGAATGTTAAATTCCGTTGCTCGGATACATTAAAAAGATCGGTGAATGAGTGATGAACGAAGACTTCGAACTAACATTATTTGATCGGATCGAAATGATCCGGTCGGTAATGCAATATGTGCCTGATGAGCGAGCTTACATTTCGTATTCAGGTGGAAAGGACAGCGTTGTTCTTTCTCACCTGATTGATGAAGCTCTTCCGAACAACAAAATTGATCGAGTTTTCTGCAATACAGGAATAGAATTTCAAGCAATCGTCGATTTCGTTAAGGAGCAGCAAAAGAAAGATCATCGAATTCGAATTATCGCTCCGAAACGCAATATCAAAAAGATGCTTGAGGATGATGGATACCCCTTCAAATCCAAAATTCATTCCGAATATCTGGAAAGGTATCAAAATAGCGGACTGAAAACTAAATCAGTCCAAAAATATATCAGTACGGCCGGGGGGGGGGTCGATACCATTGTCCAAAAAAATTGCTGTATCAGTTTACAGATGAATTCAATCTAAAAGTAAGTCAGAAATGCTGTTCTAACTTGAAGAAAAAACCTTTCGCACGATATGCAAAAGAACACGGAAAAACGTTGACTATGACTGGAATACGATCTGCTGAAGGCGGAATTCGTGAATACCAGGCAGATAAACATGGATGTGTTTTTAGGAACAAGGAGGGCGCAATCTATAAGTTCAATCCGTTAAGCCCATGTTCAGACGAATTTATGGACTGGTACATAAAAACGAGAAATATAGAGCTGTGCAAGCTTTATTATGATCCATACAACTTTAAACGAACAGGGTGCAAAGGATGTCCGTACGGCATTGATATCGCGCAGGAATTAGAAAAATTGGAAGAGTATTTTCCTCATGAGTACAAACAATGCGAAACAATCTGGAAGCCTGTGTATGCAGAATATCGAAGGATAGCATACAGGGACATGAACAAGGCGAAGCAGCTTTCTTTCAATTTTGAAGAAAATAACAAGGAGGAAGAATGATCAAGAAATACGTTAAAAGACCATATGTAATCGAGGCGGTGCAGTGGGGCGGAAGCAATTATACAAAAGATCAACACAACTGGATTTTTGATAGCGGAAACGTTCGTTTTGATGAATTTGAACCAGATGTATTGATCGTTTATACCCTTGAAGGCGATATGAAAGCACATCTTGGTGACTATATCGTAAAAGGCATTGACGGGGAATTTTATCCGGTCAAGAAAGAGATTTTCGAGAAGACGTACAGAGAATTAAAGCAGCCTGACCCTAATGCCGTTTGCTTTAAAGACGGCCTGAACTGCGAAGAAGAGTGGATCAAGCAGGAAAAAGAGCTTGAAAAGAACGAATGGGTTTGTGTTCGAAAAGATCGGCTGGAGGACCTGATTGAAGCCGCCTATGATTACTCAATCTTTTGTGCCGTGTACGGCACAAAGGCTTGCCGACTGAACGATAAAAAAACCTCGTGTTCGGTTTGCAAATATGGATATGACAAAGTTCGAGACGACTATGAGCCACCTGTAAAAACCGTCGTAACGTGGCTGGAAGGGAAGGTTGATGGGTGAATTTATGATATTCAAGAATTTTGGAGGAAAGCCATATCCCACAATCCCAACTATATGTCAATTTTCAATGGATAAGCCAATCCTTGACGTAGCTTGTGGATCGAAGATGTTCTACTGGAACAAAAATGATCCTAGAGTCCATTTCAATGATCTGAGAAGTGAGGAAAAAGAATTGTGCGACGGAAGAAAGTTGATCGTGAGTCCTGATACAAATTGGGACTTCACGGATCTTCCAGTGCCAAGTGAATCCTACTACATGGTAGTTTTTGATCCTCCCCATCTGCTTAATGCCGGTGAAAACAGTTGGCTGAAAGCGAAGTATGGCGTGTTACCTGATGACTGGAAGCATTTTATCAAGCAGGGCTTTGATGAGTGCATGAGAGTCTTAAAACCAAACGGAACGCTGATCATGAAGTGGTCATGTAATCAAATTCCAGCCAGAGATGTTTTAAAAGCAATCGGAGTTAAACCGATTCTAGGAACGCGAAAAAGCAAGAAAAACTATTGGTGGGTGTTTATGAAGGGAGAACGCGATGAAAATAATTGATTTAAAAAAGGAACTTGAAATCAAAGACGAAAAGAGTCACATGATCAAAGTGCTTTTCGATAAGCACGTAAGTTATCTTTTCGACCATGAGATCATCCTTTGCGACAAGGGGAAAACGCTCGGGCTGGTGTTTGAAAGTGACAATACCGGTATGTACGCAATGTTCGATCGTGCAGTTATTGACAGCAATGAAAAAAGCATGGTGCTGACAAACAACGTTTCTGGGCGCAGAAAAATTGTAGCTAGATTGCATATCAAATATGGAGACAAGCTTAATTTCTATGATATTGACTTCGTGTCAATGACCAGGTGATGAAAATGGAAAAAACAATAATCGTATTAAGCATTCTGTTCATTTACGGATTGTGCAGATTGGTTTATCAATTTTTTGATTGGATCCATATGCATAAAGAAAATAAAGAATATGATGAAGTCTTAGACAATATGAGCGATGAGGAATGGGACGACCTGTACAACTATCTTTATGAAAGGAACGAGGAGGAATAAATATGAAGAGCTTAGACTTGATATATGACGCAAGTGAATTACGAAAATTAATCATTGAAAAGCCTGATTTTCCGTTGGTTATCTTTGCCGGCAGAAATACTTACTGCGAGGACTATTCATGGATTGCTTGTACGGATGTGAGAGTCAGTATTGGCGAAGTTCTTGATTGCGAGCAGTCAGTCAAAGAAGACTACATCTATTGTGATCGAAAAGAGTTTGAAGATGATTTATGGAATTATTTAGAAGACGAGTTCGAAGGTGACGATGAAGAATTCTTTGAGTTTATCAAAAATAAATTAAAGGAATATGAGCCATATTGGAAGAGCGCAATCATCATCTATGCAGATAATTAGGAGGAAAAGGAATGAAGAAGAGATATATCATAACAGAATTTGGAATTGGAACAACATACGATGAAATTATTGAAGAAGATTATTTCAAAAACGAATTAGATAACGTCGAACTGGGACATAAAATTTTAATGTGCCTCCCAAAAAATGGCGAAACTTATTATATCAACCCCAAATTCATTTCCAATGTAGAAGTAAGAGAGGTGGAAGAATGAACTTAAAAGAATACATCGAACTCAATGGCGAACGAGAAATCGTTGACATCGAGACGCTGGAAAAGTGCCTGGAACCGAAAAAACCGAAGACGATCTATGACATCAAAAAAGGCGATCCATATTTTATTTTGACATTGGACGGAGCTATCTTAAAAGACGAATGGTATGACTGGGGATCAGAAAAAGATATGCGTTCAATGGGCTTCACTTCCTTGACAGAGGAAGAGGCAGAAAAGCGGAAGAAAATGCTTTTGATTGAGGAAGAATTGATTCGGCTCGGAGGTCGGAGAGAATTTAAAGCTGGACGAGATAATTATAATCTTGGTTTATGCGCGACAAACAAATCAATCATTTATTGTACTTCTAGTACTTATATGAGTTATGGAGTTTATTTCGACACAAGAGAACAGGCTAAAGATGCTGTTGAAAAAATTGGTGAACAGCGGATTATTGACGAGTATTTCAAGCCGCGGATGATATTTGAGGAGGATCAAGAATGACACTTGAAGAATTCGCAATCGAAAGATATGCAGAACGACATAATATTTCGTATCAAACCGCAAAGGAAATCTTTGAAAGAGAGTGGAAGAAATGGATGCATTAGAAAGATCAGGTTGGATCCGTTACGAAGAAAAAAAACGGCTTCCGTGGCAGAAGTATGTTGAATATCATAAACGCGACGAAAAAGGGAATCACATTTGCATCCAGTTTTTGGGCTGGGGATGGCGTAAATTTAGGCCTTGGTCATGGGACAAAAGAGACTGCAATATCAATTTTACAAGTGACGAGATTACAAAGATCGCGGAAGTGATCGAAGAGAGAGGATATAGCAAGGAGATGGAGAGATGAACAGAGAAGAATTAAAGAATAAATTAGAAAAATATTGTAAAAACAATCTTAAACTTAGATTGATGTGTGGAGGCCTATTCTGCCCAGATTGTCCATTGTATATAAAAAACAATGATGAAGAAAGATGTGCAAGACATGATGACGAGGTAAAAGAAGTTTTAGGAGAAGTATGGGCTGAAGCTCATGGCTATGTCAAGAAAGAAAAACTTCGCCCGAAAGTAAACGTTGAAGATACCGAAAAGGATGTCAACGATTTGACGTATACTCCATCAAAGCCCGGCAAATACACAGACAACGATGGTAAACCGATTCCTCAGGAATTATCATCAATTAGTTGTGTTGTAAAGATCAAAGATAAATGGGATTACCTGAAAGACACGCTCAAAGTAATTTATGAACAAGAAACTTGTATATCAAAAAAATACGCATACAAAAAGGTAATAAAAATTATGGAAGAATATGAAGCTTGAACTAATGGATACGGAAGATCTTCTTTACATGATCAAACAACACGCAATCGTTCAAGTTTTATTGGAAAGAATAAATCAAAAAGGATCCCAGTAGACACGTGGGACCCAGAGAAAGATTAAGCGTTGAATCAGCTAATCGACTTCGCAATTCGATTTTAGCAAATTTATTCGCTTTTTACAAAAAAAAGGAGGTATAAGGATGCGAAAACTATTCACGATTGAGGCAGAGCGCGACGATGACGGCGTGATCTACTATAAGACAGACAAGCAGTGCTTAGATGACATCATGCCAGACAACGGAAGCATCACAAGACAGCAGTTTCGGACGATCGCAGTAGAAGCAATGAACGAAATGCTCGATACACTACACGCAATTGGAATGAAAATGGAAGAGGATTATCAAGCGGAAAAGGCAGAAATGGAGGCCCTTGAAGCAGCGAAGCAGATTCCGGAGGTGCTGAACTGATGGAAAAGATCGTTTATAAGCCTTACCACAACGAAGAGCTGGAACGAGGGGATCAAATCAAGATGTGGTTTGCTCCAGATGCAAAAATTGTCGTTGCAGATGTACTTTACAAAGTAAGAGATGGCGTATGGATGGTTTGGATCGCTAACAATACAATTCGAGGCGAATACATGGCAGACAAACAGGCCGTGCGCGGGGTATCAAAGCAAATTCACGAGAGCGTTAAATACTCAGAAGAAACGATGAAGATGCAAAAGATGATTTACCCTTATTACGAGGCGATCGTTTAAAAAACGAGCTGTCACAAGCTCAGGAGGACGTTTAAAAGTGTATATTGCGAGATTAAAAGACGAAAACGGGAAGAGGCATGAGATCCAGGAAGAAGTGATCATGGAACTATGGTCAAGGCTGGCAGAAAGAGGATACTGGAAACAGCCAGATAATCCGATCTGTGACATGGAAACTGAAAAAGAGTGGCTACAGGCAATAATTGACGGAATCAATCCGGAGACAGTCGAAGAGATCATCATATTCGGTCAGGAAAAAGGAAAAGTTAAGGTAAAACTTGCAGCGCTGAGCGATGTAGAAATGGCATATAGATATGATGAACTGATGGAAAAACGAAAAAAAGGGTTTGTCAGGACTTTTGGGCTTTTTTCTCTGTGAAAAACAAGACGTAAATCAGCTTTTTTGGTATAATAATTATGAGCTAAGTAATAGCTCGCTTCAAAATCAAATTCCCTTTCTTAGGACTGGCGGACCGGTCATTCCGCCGTCCGTTGTTTAAAGACCTCTGACCGTTTAAGGATGAGGGGCACCAATATTTCCCATTAAAGATATTTCTAACTTCATTCTGGGACTATTGCCCCAGATAACTAAAGACCAGCCTACGATTAAGGAATGCTGGCGTCAATATAGATTACATGAAGGCGCATTTATGTGTGTTTGCTGCGCCGGATATTTAAAGACCAGGGAGACGGTTAAGAGGACCTGGCGGGTACGCAAAAACAGGTATTTTTTTCCTTGTTTGTAAATCATTTTCTATTCAAATGTGGGGCGCAAAGAGCGCCCGTGTTTAAAGCCCCCTGAAACGATTAAGAAAACGGGGCATATGTGCACATCGAGTCGCGGAGCAGGATGATAAGTCGTAAGATTGTTAAAATCACCTCCTTTCTAGAATCATAGGGCGTCTGGTCAGGGGCGCCCTAATTATTATGACCCCCCTCCAATCGCAACGGAAAAAGAGGGGAGTCAAAACCACCCCCTGGATCGCAACAAGGTCCCCGTCAATCGCAATAGCCCCTCCAATCGCAACAGCTACCCCCACGATCGCAACAGAAAATGGACGGCAGCAAGAGAACCCCCCCTCCAATCGCAACAAAAGAGCGGATGGTTAAAAAAGAGTTAATGGAGCGGTTAAATAGCGATCGACAAAAAACCTTTGAAAAGCCGATAATCAGCCATGAAAAATAAGACGCATAAAAGACGGGGAAAACAACGATCCAGCGCCAGAAGCCAAAAATGAGCTTTCAAGGCCCCGGGGAAAGAAAAAGAAAAACAATCTTTAACCGAAACATCCCATTCCTATCACTCTTTGGTTCATAATAGGCATTATTACATTACTAAACTCATATCATTTAAAACACTTCCTTATTGGAGACCGCTACACACCATGTGTGGCGGTTTTCTTTTTGCTTTCTCTTTTCTTTTTGTTTGATTCAATTTTGAAGTATTTTTCTTTTTCCATTTTTCTTTGTTTTTTGATCGGAGATTTAAAGCAAGAAAAGAAAAAAACGATAAATTGATGAGAAAATGGGCGGAAAATGGGGCGAACACATAAAAAAAGACTATAAAATCGACATTCAATCCCCACTTTTACGCCAAAAATGTACATAAAATAGGGACAATACAATCATGTTTGTCTATTGATCATGAACAGAACACCAACAAGATGATCATGCAGCAACGCAAAAAAGGCGCGTTCACGCACGCGTTCCAGGGATTGTATTTTGTATTTTGTAATTCATATGACCACAAAAAAACGCATTTTGTAAACGCGCTCCTACTGGTTTCTGTATTTTGTATTTTGTAAATTTGTCTACAAATCGTGAACAAAAATGGCTTTTGGTGTCCTGATTTCCCGCCTTTATACCCCAAAAGAGCCGAAAATGTCTACAAAACATGAACAAAACCGATGAGTTGAACATGAATTGTAGACAAAAGCAGAAGCGGCATTGATCGGGTCCGGTGATGGTGAAACTCTATAGAAAATAAAACACTCAAAAGACAAACCGGATGAAGAATTGACATATTATAAACATATAAATCACATATAATCACACAATCATTCACTTTTCCCCGCCTTGGTATCAAAGGGAAAAGGAAAAACAGAAGAAAAACATTAAATGTGTGATGAAAATCACATAATTATGGAATGCCTGGAGTGAAAAGCACATACAATATATACAAAAATTGTCTAATGTCTATACATATTGAAGTTAATTGATGGTTAAAAAAAGAGTAGAAAGCAAACGGAAAAGATTTACCGACTAGACAAATTTTTGGCGTTCCGGGTGCCTTACGGCCTTATATATATAGGTGGAAAAAATACCGATCGGGAAAAAGTGAATCGGATGCCTCCCGGCCTATATATATATAATGGTCGATGATGAAACCGATCCGATGCCGTCCGGTGCTGATCAGTGCAGCACTATATATATATATATATAATGGTGAGCAGACAAAAAAAAGCATGGTCTGTTCCATGCTTTAATCTTTCTTTCTTATCTCAAAATATAAACCGCACCCCATAATGCTTAGAATCTTTTCAGCGTCCAAGAAAGAAAAATTTTTCTTTTTCATTAGCGATGTCAGCGATTGCGGTTTAATGCCTAACTCTTTAGATATGTCTACTTGTGTTGTGTCGGTTTCGATCATAGTTTTTTTTATGGCTTTTATGATGTCTTCTGTTCCTGTAAATTTTTCCATTGTTTGCGCCTTCCTTTTTAAACATTATAACATACCTTATAAATAAAGTGAAAAGCCATAACAAGAAGGTTTTATATAATATAAATAAACGAAAAAATATTATAAAGCTCTTTACAAATAAGGCAAAATGCCTTATACTATAAGTGTACCGAGGGGAACAGGTACAAGAAGCCGGCGGGGGTCGGCGGGGCTTTTTGAAAAGTGAATCCTGATCCAAGGCGCACCGCTTGAATTGAAACAATAGAAACGCAAAACGGTCTCTTAGAAAGACGCCAAACGATCGGGCAGAAAGGAAGGTAAAACATGACTAAAGATTACACAAAAAACCTAACTAACGAACAAAAAGCGGACGAACTCATTAAAGTTAGGGAAATGCTTAACGAACTAACAGCGATTAAAGACCTTTTGAATGATGATTTGAAAGATATAACTAAAAATGGTCCGATAACGTTGACAGACGGCCGGACCATTGAAACAGTAATCACTTATCCAAGGCGCGTTAATACAAAGCTATTAAAGGCGTCCGGTTTATATGATGATTACTCTTTTGAGTCTATCAGAAAAGAGATCAAAATTAAAGGCTAAAACGTAACTAAGGGCGCCACGCATTAAGAGGCGCCCGCATTATTTAAAAGGAGAAAAAATATGAAACTTAATGAATATCTTAACACGATGCGTGATAAATGGTGGGTGTGCATGGAGGAAGATAAAGACCGTGGAGGAATGACAACAGATCAGTTAATTACAGGCTTCGAAATGTTAGACGCTGTTAGAAGCGCCAACGATTGGAGCGATCCGGTTATCGAAGCAGCGCCTTACATCACCGCTAAAGATGTACTTATGACGTTGTGCGACGTCTTAAGCGTTGAATGGGAAACCTCGGATAATTGGGATGAGGTCTATAACTCGTTAGAAGCGTTTATCAACGACATTGAGGAATAAGGAGGAAAAAAACAATGCTAGAAACTATTTACAACACTGATACTATCGAACACAGTGCGTACATGCTTACCGCATATGAAATGTGGGGCTTGATCGACGTTAAACAATACGGGATTGACGAAATCATAATTCCATATCTTGACGGCTTGGATGATTCGGATTTGATCGGCGCTTATAATGAATTTGCTGATGAAAATGGATCGGAACCATATTATAGCAATGACGAAGAACTTTTTTGCGGTATGGATCCAATGGAAGCTGTACGGTGCACATACTACGGAAACTACAATTTCATGGATGAATACGCAAAATTTAATGGGTATGGAAATGTTGATACTTATAGCGCTTATCAAGTTCGTCAAAGCATCATGAAAGAAGATGAATTTCTTTCATGGGTTTATGATAACTACTATGAGGACGACAAAAAGGAAGAACGGGAAGCGGCGACGCTTGAACTGGTGAAACAGGGGTATTAAATTATGAAAGAAGAAAAAAACCTTGTAAAGTATTCAGGATGTGAAGATTGCAATTATATCCCTTGTGAAGTTGATGGTGTAGAATTGTTCATCGAACCCATCGAAAAAGCAGAAGAACGATATAACGCTTTGTATGAAGCATACAAGAAAAACCCTTTGGCTTTTTGGTACGATTAAGGATATAATTATATTATGATTAACTTACTTATATTTATATTCGTTGCCGGCTTCCTTGTACAGTTTGCGCCTCTTATCGTGTTATTCCTTGGAGTGTATATTTATCTTTGTTATATCTGTTTTAAGGATAGATGAGTAATCATCTATCTTCTTTTTTTTTTGCTTGCTTGGATCGATCGGGGCGCGTGGCTTGGAGGGTGTGAGCTTGGATCATGATTGATCATGTGTGCATGTGCATGCGTGGCTGATCGGTTGATCGGTTGCGCTGCTTCGTGCTGATCGATTAAAAGCATTCACAAGCGCCCGGCGCTCCATTTGAAAAACGCAACAGGATTTTCAGCGGTTCAGACCTATAAAGCCCAAATCCCCCAAACTCACATTTTTTTCAATGCCCCCTTTTTCAAAAAAAATTTTCCAAAACCAAAAAACAAAAATCCGTTTTTCGCTACACATCAAAAATTGTCTACGAATAAAAGACAAAAATGTTAAATTGTACATGATAAAAATACAAAATACAGCAAATATGTGATAAACTGTTCACGAGAGGTGAACTATGCCAAGAAAAAGTGCTTTGGTCAAAAGAGAGGCAATGTATGCGTTTTTCCTCGAATACGTTAAAAACGGCGGAAACGGAAGCGCTGCATATAAAAGAATACACCCCGATGTTTCTACAAATACGGCGAAAGCGAGAGCCTGTCAAATTATCAAGAATAATCCGGAAATGCTTGATAAAGTGCGGCAGGATTTAGAGTTCGCCAACAAAAACAAGATCATGGACATTCAGGCACGGAAAGAATGGCTGACGGACGTGATCCTGCAACGCAAGGACAATGTGGTATGCGGTATCAAAGATCGATTGTCTGCTTTAAGAGAATTGAACAAGATGGACGGAGTGACTGGATCTGACGAAGCGAAAGTAAAAGTCACGATCACTCCGGAAGAGCAGAAGGAGACGTATAGAGAACTTCTGGACAATCAATTTAATGTAATTGAAGGAGAATTCGACGAAAAGGAAGATGAGGCGTCATGAGTCCGCAGGAGCGTGTTATAGCCCTTGTGGAAAAGGCTACGCCGAAAGAGAAACTTAAAAAATGGGTCATGGGGTATATCCCCGACCATTACAAGAGGATCTCTATTTCGATGGATCAGGCGATCGAGTTGGCGAAAATCGGCCAAACCGAGGCGAAGGTTTATTTCGGAAATGATCTTTTCTTCACGCAGGCGGTATTGTTCGGCGCGGTGGCAAGCGGTGCCTTCAATACGTTTGTCGTCGTTACGTCTTCGCAGTACGGAAAGTCATGGCTGTGCGGTCAAATTGCTATTTGGCTGGCCGATAAAGGAAAAGAGGTCCATGTAGCCGGAGGAAACGACGCTGCGGCCGACATCATCATGAATAAGGTGATCGGGCACCTTCAGACTGTCCATCCAAGCGTACAGGAAAAATTGATCGGCGATGCTTCGAAGATCGAGAAGCTGCAAACGGCAACATCGAAAGACAAAATCGCCATGAAAGGCGGAGGAAGTATCGATAAGGTCTCTCTTGGCGCCACGATCAATTCGAGCAATTCAAAGCTGTACAACAAGGCGGTCGGCCGAGGTGGAGCCTATATCGTCGATGAGGCCGGATTAATTCCGGATGACAACTATGCCGAGATGGGCCGGCGCGAATTTTCTTCTGTTGATGGTAAATCAGAGCTGATGTTTCAGATTTCGAACCCTCATCAGAAGGGAACATTCTATGACAAGCTCATTTCCGACAATGTTCCAGAAGGAACTTTGGTCATCTGGATGGACATTCGCACGGCATTGGAAGAAGGACGCGTTAGAAGTATCGAACAGATCGAAAGTTCAGACTTTTTCAAGAACAATTCGACCTGTCAGCGGTATTTGCTGTGTGAATTGGCTTCAGACAACGATTCTTCCATGTTTCCGGACATTCCGGTTGACGATGGTCCGATCAAACGCGGATGCAAGTATTATTTCGGGATCGATGCGGCTTATAAAGGCAAAGATAAGATCAAATTATCCGTGATCGCGATGGAAAGAAGCGGAAATCTTCGAATTTTGGCCATTGAGGACATCAACAAAGGAAAACAGTGGATCATGGGACAGACATCGAAGTTCATTATCAATCAGATCATGGATGTTTCCCGAAAAATTCGGCCACGATACATCAGCGTCGACATCGGATTCGGTGCATATATTGCCGAAAACATCGCAGGAAAAGGAAATTTCCGTGTCGAAGGCGTCAATTTCGGTTCCGGAACCTCGAAAACACGAACGAAAAAGCGCCATTTTGCAGCCGTTTACGGTGACAATATGCGTTCCGAAATGCATCTTGACCTTCAGAATCTGATCCAAACAGGGAAGATTTCCTGCACTTCGGAAGTAAAAAAACAAATTAAAGAAGAAATGGACGCTGTAACGACCATTACAAGGACGAACGGAAAAATCGGGATCATATCGAAGGATCAGATCAAAGCGATCATCGGTCATTCTCCAGACAGCCTCGATTCGGTCCTTCTTGGAGTCCACAGCGCCATTGCAGATACATTGACAGATGCTTTCGGCATCTATTCGTAGGAGGTAGAGATGTCAAAAAGAAGAAGAAAAAAGAAAAATCAACTGGCGTCTCAGTACCAGCCGAATTATAAAATGCCAAAACCGGTAAAGATTGCTCCAGGAGTCACGGATTACAGCTTTTTGAACGATCTGATCGCATGCAATGGATGCGGTGCTGCTTTCATGCCGAAGGCTAACGGATTATCAGACGATGATCTGATCCAATTATATGTGGACAATCTTCCGACTCTTCCTTATGTCGTCGATCAATTGCTGAATTTTATATTTTCCAACGGATTGACGACTGGAGACGAGAATTTGGACGAAACTGTTCTGAAACCGTTTCTTTTCGCCCACAACATCAAAGGTGTTACCAATTATTCTGTTTTGCGAGAGGGAATCAAAGAATCGATGATCTGGGGAAAATGCGGATTGAGGTGGCTGTCTGAAGAAGATGGACTGGTTTGCATCCCTCATACGCAGTACACATCGGTAATCGCAAAAGATGACAGCTATCTTGGATTCGATAAGACAGTATTCTATATAGCGTCTACCGATCCATCACTGCCCGTTGAAGTGGGTCCCGAACCGATTAAATTCGACGAACAGGAATTCATCCAGCATCAGCGTCTTGTCAGCGAAGACGGAAGGACATTCGTCATTCATCCCGACGATTTTACAAATCTTCGAAACGATACGACTGTGGAAAACGGGACATCCCGTCTGATGAAAGACAGGCAGCGCTTATATCTGCTCGAACAGATCTATGAGCGTTTGAATTACGACATCAAATATGACGGTCCAGGACGCTTGATCTTCTGGACAAAAGATGGATTCATGTCCGGAGAAGTCGAAATGGGAGCCGGAGAGATCCTGAATCAGTCTCCTGAAGCGATCGACGACCGTAAAGAAAAGGCAAAACGAGAAGTCAAGGAACTTTTGGAACAGATCAAAGGATCCAGTTCCGACAACATCATCGCGGTATCTTCCATGTTCGAAAAAATGGATCATTTGCCACGTGTCACAAAAGCCACAGAATTTTTGGAATATCTAACGATGAAAGAAGGATCGATCATCGCGCAATGCTTTGGAATCGTTCCGGAACTGATCGGATTAGGGGATGTTTCAGGAAACGTGTCGATGGAAAAAATCATTGATAATGCGATGACAAACACGATCGTACCAATGAGAGAGGCTTTTGCAACACAGCTTAGCCCTATGTTATCGAAGAAGCTTGGTATACCGAAAATATATTTTGACAAATATGAATTGAAACAATTCCTGGATAAGTCTGCACAGGCTTACAAAATGGCTTTGACATTGAATCAGGTTGTAGGTGGTCTGATCAACGGCGCCGAAAAACTTGACGATAACGAAAAGAACGCTATGAGGGAATTGATACCAGATATATGCAAATCGATGCAGCAGTTTATTTAGGAGGAAACATGAGCAATATAATTCAAGAAATCATCAAAGCCGATAAGCCGACGGCGTTTGCAACGCTGAACGGCAAAGACGTGTACAGCTTTTACGACGCAAATCTTGTGAATCAGCAGAAGATTGCCGAGGAAAAATTAACGGACCGCACCTTCGATCTAGGCGGACGCGATTTCAAGCCGAGCGGGCTTGGCGTTCGTCACATTCGTTGCAATACCGTAGCCATGAATCCGAACACTTGGTTTGCGAATAGAGTAAGAAAAATCGAGATCCTTGATGAAAACGGAAAAGTCAAAGAGACACAGTTCGAAGTCGTTACCGATTACCGGGCAATTAAGGAACAGAACCGAGGAAGCATCTATTGTTCGCATTTGCCTTGCTGGGTAATCGGAAAACACACAAACGGCGGTGTTACGGTTAAAGAATCAAAAACGATTACCGATGAAGATTTCATCAAAAATTTCACAGACGAATTCGAACTCGAAGATGCGATTAAGGTGGCAAAGGCCATTGAACGGTTCCAGAACAAATATGGAGCTAAAAAACTCAAATTAGAGTTTTAAAGGAGAAAAAACATGATTAAAAGATCGTATGAAGTAACCATTAACATGCAGACCGGCGATCCCATTAAATTAACGGGAACGGTAGCTGAAAACTTCTGGGTAATGTGGCAGAACTACAAACGCGGAAATGATATTCCGGTAGGATTCGACATTCCGACAGCAACATCTGACGGAAAGAGTTTTACCGTGAAATCTATCCTTTTCAAAAATGTTGTCAGCGTCGAACGAGGAGCGATCACAGAAACTGAAGTGGAGGCTGCTAAACCGGAACCGCTTGTTAACTGCAAAGCAGAAGCCGATCCGGTGATCGAAGTCAAAACGTTTACTTCGGAAGCTGAGCGCCGGGCCTATCTGAAATCAAAGGATAATGTCGAAGATCTCGAACCGAAGGATCCTTCGAAAGAAGATCCGAAACAGGAAGGGTCCGACGACACAACGCAGGAATCGGGGAATAATTAATGGCCAGACCTAAAAAAACAGCTGAAAAAAAAGAAACCGTAGAAGAACCGAAGAAAAAGTATTTTCGACTCGTATCGGTCATCAAAACCCCGCAGACGATCGGAATTCGGGATGAAGTGGAGGCTGGAACCATCACACGATCAAACTACCGATGGATCCGACTGAAACCGGGATATGAATACGATTTTCTTTCTGATTCGGCCATGAAAGACGTTTTATCTCACACTACCAAGATTCCTTATAGAGCCGACTTTGAAGAAGCCTTGAAGGAGGATAATATCCCGTATGAAAAAATCTATTGTCCATCCTGCGGAGGGAAAGTTCAAACATTGGCTTTCAAAACTTGCGAGGTGGTGGAAGATGAAAAATAAAATTCCGACTATATTTTCGAAATTCAGAGCAGATCAAAATGTCAGAAAAAAAAGCAAAGAAGAAATCGATTCGCTTTTGACTCTTTCTTCCGAAACGGAAGAAGGCAAAGAACAGTATACAAACAAGAGAGTTCGTCTTCTAGATGAAGGAGCGATCATGTTCCGCGATGGAACGATCCGTTTGTATATCACCAAAGGAGCGATCCAAGAATTTTATGACAAGCTGGCCAGCGATTATGTGGGGTACATTTCTTTGGCACACGCTGAAATGGTAAAAATGCCATTAAGTCTTGGATATTGGACAAAAGATGATCTGCACTTGGAAACAGATGATGACGGCCGTACCCATATGGACGTCGATCTGCATCTTAACCAGGATCTGTATATCGTTAAAGATATCTTGTCGCAGGGGATCGAGTTGGCTGTAAGCGCCGATTTACTGTGCAATTATGATTGGGATTTATCTTGGAAACTGCATACGCCGATCGTAGACAAAATCAATATCGAAGGATTTGCTATTGTCAGCAATCCAGGCAATGCAGCAAGCGGAGGAATCCGATTAAGCGAAGGAGAAACCATGAAACTTGATGAATTTAAGGAAAAGCTGAGCGCTATCGATGAAACGCTCGAGCCAAAAGAACCGGAAGAAAAGCCGGAAGAAAAAGAAGAACTGAGCGCTGAAACGCAGGCATTCATCGAACAATTGATGAATAAACACGAAGATTTGGCAAAAAAATACACAGAATTGATGAATAAAAATGAAGAGCTTTCAGCAAAACTGGAAAAGCTCGAAAAAGCACCGCAGGAACCGGAAGAAAAAAAGGATGAAACCAAAGAAGAAAACCTTGAGTCGAAATCCAAAGAAGAGGTAAACGAAGATTACATTCGAAACTTCCTTGCTGCGGTAGGAAACATCGCAACAAACGGAGCGCAGGTAAACAAGAAAGAAGAAAAACCTGTCAATCCTGTCATTGGACTATAAGGAGGAATAACCATGAACGGTTTAAATGTAGCAACAAACGTGCTGGATATGATCTCCGCTGATGGATATCTTTTTGAGCAATTGGCAGCCGTCGGGAGTGTCGTTCAGCCGACCGACTATTCAAACAACGATTTGGCCAATCGCATTCAGAATGAGTTTCCATTGGTGACTTGGCTTCTGAATACGGCCAGCTCGAACGAAGAGCGTTCTCGTTTCAGCAACGATCTTTTGGATAAAGACGAAAACGGCAAGTGGAACCTGAAGTTCCCTTACAACGTCTGGACGACTCCTCCTACAGATACGACAGGGGAGTGCTGCTGGGTTCCTTTCGAGCTGGAAGCATCTGGTGGAAAAGTACCGATCTATCTGTTCTGCTTGAAGTATTGTGAACAGCTCTTGGATGGATTCATGAAAGATCTGCGCCGATTCGGCCCGAATGATCTGATCAATGTATTCCAGCGAAAAGGCGAAACGGTGGCTCAGGCGCAGGATCGTATGAACCGTATGTCTATGGCATTCTTCACTGCTTGGAACATCATCCTCGGTACTGAAGATACACAGACACCGACTCTCAAGCCTTTCCACGGCCTCATGCAGTGTCTCGAAGATAAAGCCGTACTGAAACTTGCAGGAGCAAATGTTTTGGCCGCATTCGATTCGCTGTGGTGCCGTCTGGTCGTTATGGAACAGAACGATTTCGTATTCTGGGCACATCCATTAACGATTGAAGGAATCAAGCAGGTTGTCGTACCTGGAAAAGACGGAAAACTGCCGGAAGGATGGGAACGAAACGGAGAGAATATTTCCTTCCACGGACATCCATTCAAAGGCGACAAGATGGTATCGATCGATGAAACATCAGGAACAGGCGAGGTTTGGATGATGTCTCCAACTGGTGTTGGCGCTTGGCTGATTACTGGTCTGTATCCAGGCGATAAATATATTCGCGAAACCTTCACCCATAACGATAAGCCAGCCGATGGCTGCGCCGGCGGATGCAAGTATTACTACAACGCGGGAACAGTATGGTGCAACAACCCGAACACGATGGCTGTTATTACAGATATTCCTCTTGGCGCAAACTGCATTGGATCTGTTCTGAACGGACTGGACGGATTGATCGTGCCTAAAACGCTTGTGCCTCGAAACGAAACCGAGGCTTAGCCATGTTGTATCAGGAGATCTACGACCAGATCGCAGGATATTGCAATTGTATGTCGGAGATCGATCCTTGCAACGTCGAAAAGTACCTTGCACAGCTCGTCGACTATGTGTCGATGATGACGTGCTGGAAAAGAAAATCGTGCGAAACCTTCCTCTCTAGCGAACGGGAGGAAGTGTTTGCGCCGAATTATATCAACGACTGCGGATGCGATCAGGGGTTAACGATCATCCCTTTGTATTACACACATATTTTTGAGCCGACAATTCAGGTTACGATCCAGTTAAGAGACGGCGTGAATTTTTGCGAAGTTCTTGTTGATCCGGAAGATTATTCTTTCGACACATACGACAATGAACTTTACATCAATTTATCGAAGTATCTTGGCTTGGCTGGCGGTCAATGCGACTGTACAAAGTTCAAGCGAATCATTGTTCGGTATATTGCTGGATATGATCGTATTCCCGACTGCATATTGCCGATTTTCTGTGATCTGATGAGCTATATCGTCGAACTGAACGCTTGCGGATGCACTCAGTGCACAGACTGCGAAAGCGGGTCGATGCGCGATGAAGAGGATTTTCCGGAAGATGAAAACGAACAGCTCATTTATACATGGATCCAGCAGGCGGTCACGACCGTATATATCAATCAGCTTGGATTGATGAGCTTGTGCGTAAAGAAGCATGACTTCTTAGGAGTGGTGGTATGACGGTCCGATTTTTAGGACGATTGAAAACCGTATCCAGAGGCGGATGCTCGAGGTGCGGTCATAGACAAGTGAATTCGAGACGGTTTCAGTATGTTGATCGGATCATCGGCATGGACGGACGATTCCATCAATATATTGTCGGTCACGAATATGAAGTTTCTGAACGGGAAGGCAATTATCTTCTCGGTCTTACATATCTTGATGGCGGCGTAGAAAAGCATTGCTTTGAGGTCGCTTGAATATAGGCTTGACGAGATCGTAGGCAAGCGGTTCGAAGAGATCGTGAATCAGGTTGAAGAAGCAGTACGTGCTGAAGCACCGGTTCTCAAGACACAGGATCCTAGATTGAAAGGAAAATCGGGTGCCTTGAAAAAATCGATCACAAAGGAAAAGAAAAGCGACAAGGTGTATCTGGTCGGTGTCGATGCCGATAAGCTGAAATCAATGACCGGAACGGATTATTCCCCATATGTCGTTTATGGAACCGGAGCACATACGATCAAAGCCAAAGGAAAAAAATTGAAATTCATGAAAAATGGATCCTACGTTTTCGTAAACGAGGTCCGCCATCCAGGATCCAAAGCAAATGATTTCATTGGAAAAGCAGTCAAAAAGCTGAAATAGGAGGCCATATGGCAAAGAAAAAAGTTGATAAGACGAATGATAAAGATGCATTTATCGCGCGAAAACTTCGTGCGATCAACGGAAAAAGCGATGTAAAGTCGCAGAAAATGGCTGAGCGGATCATCCGTAGAAATCAGGGGGTCTAATATGTCGAAATGCAGAAATAAAAATTTAATTGATTTTATTAAACAAAATAAGATCGAACCGGAAAAAACAAATGTTGTTTTTACGGTTATGAAAGATATTGATGCCTGCGCCAAGGTCATCACAAGAGATTTTTTTGATGAAGTTGGAAGCCTTCCTTATTATCGTTCTACGGCCGTTCCGGAAGATCTCATCAATATCTGCGAATCGGTAGGATGCAAGAACACAGGAACACTGTTTATTACATCGGATGATACTGCCGATACAGTAACGGAAGGTGAAACACAGACATATACGCACAAAGGCGGTGCGAAGTTTGTATGCATCTCGGACGCTACGGATTATCTTGCCGGTGTGATGTTCTTTTACATTTACGTAGGAGCAAAAGGAACTTATACCCTGAACATGATCATTTCGGACGCTGCCGATAAAGTTCAGAAGAACGCTGATCAATATACGACCACCATTCACGCTGACCGTACAGGATATTTCCCAGTAACCATCGATCTGGCGCATATGCCGGAAAAAACGATCGGAGAAGGATGGACAGCAACTACGAACGGTGTTGTTGCGAACATTGAAGTTTCAACTACAAACGAAACAGAAGATTCTGTTCAAATCGGAATGAGTTCTATTTCATTCTTTGATGATCTCAAGGATCTTGAAGCGGGCGAAGTCGTTATTCTTGGATGCGTTTCCGGTATTTCTGGAGACGACACATACGAACCGTTGGAAGAGTCTTGCGGAGCTGCACAGCTTGATCCGAATTCGTACGAAGTAACGCGCGATATTACTGCATCAACCTGGACGCCTAATGTCAACGCGCTTAATCCGGCTATGGAAGAAGTTGGCGAAGTAGATACAGAAACATTTGTAACTACTGTAAAAACAGTTGAACAGGATGACGAATATGAAGAGTATGGATCGATCCATCTAAGCAAATTCTATGTAGAGGAATGCGGAAACGTATATGCATCGGTTAAAAATGCATGCAATATCACTGATTCGATCATGGCTCGTGTATCGGGGCCAAATCTTGTTGACCTTGACGAGCGACAGTTCCAGGTCATCAATTCTCGGCGCAATCCGGATGTACAGATCATTGGGGCTAAATTGTATTTCAACAAGAACTTGATCGGCCAGGATGTGATCCTCGGCTATCCTGCAAATCAGCGCGCACTGGAATACGTCGCTACGAAAGATGCAATCAATACCAAGCGTGTTAAGATGCAGTATTCGCACAAAGACAGCGATGGCTGGACGAATGACTATGAGTACCGTAACGTGCTTATTCCGTCATTCCCTCGAAGTGTTTCCAACTCGGATACAGAGTTCACGTTCAATATTTCCGCTCAGCCTGACAAAGACAAAGCGTATTATCATCTTAAAAAATACAATTCACAAGGGGAAGATGTGCTTTAGCACATCCCCTTTCTAAATAAGGAGGACACCATGAATAAAGTATTCACGCCACAAGAACTATCTGATCTTGGAAAGAAAATTGAAAAAGCAGAAAACGACCCTACACCTTTTGCGGTATATGCAGGTGATGTCGACAGCGTGCAGGTCGTAGGAGATTCTTCCAAATCATATCCATTAAAGAAAATTGATTTCGTTGCTACATTCCGCTTTTTCAAGAATGTTTGGATCGAAAAATTCGGAGATATTCCAGAAGACGCAGAAGTGACGAACAATTTTGTCGTTTTGAAAGTGAAATACGATGATATCGCGATCACGCCTCGAAACGATGCCATGCTTCTTGCTCAGATCATTGATTTCTTCGGATATTTTGAATCCGAAAGAGAGATCGTTCAGAAATACGAAGACGATATCAAGAAATTAGGAGAAGAGACGGGCGTTGAATTTATTCGTATTGATAATGGTGTTAGTACGAGCGATCCGCAGAAAGATGCGGACGCTATCAAAAAAGGAATGGAAATCTATAACAACTATATGAGGGACAGTATCCGTCTGTACGCCTATCAAAGTGATGACGCACAGATTGCTTTGTACAATTTCGTGGGAATTCTGCTCGGGATCGAAGATGATATGCTCGCTCATCTGACATCTTTCTCGGTTCTTGAGATTCTCGCAGCCACAATTCAGAAATACCCTGAATTCTTTAACGAAACCGATACAGTTTTTGGCTCTTGATGGACCAAAAAGAAGGAAAAAAGCAAAAGGAAACATACGACGCGAAGCTAGGGATCTATCCTTCGATGGTCCACTATGTTGCGAAAATCCTTAAACTTGATCCTAACGAAATTTTTGATTCGTGGAGCGTCCCGCAGCTCATCATCACATATGGTGTATACGCGAATCAGGAATCGTACAGGATCCATCAGGAAATAAAATCAATGAACGCTCACAGCAAGAAAAAACAAAAAGTGCCTGAACTGTATGCTGTGAAATTTATTCCAAAGGAGAAGATAGCATGATCGATGAAATTGCCGTCGAGGTCAAACTCAATGACGAAGATGCAAAGAAAAAAATAAAAGAGCTGGACAAGATCATGAAAGAGCTTGATAAGAGAAAGATCAAGATCCAGACTCAGATCGACAAGCTGCCTCAGCTTCAGGCACAACTCAATAAATTAAAACAAGGGCGGGACGAAATAAATAATAAAAAAATCAAGATCGAAGCAGAAGCTCCGAATCTTCAGACCTTAAAATCCAGTCTTGATGAGGTCAAATCAAGAATACAAACGCTTCAGAGCGAAAAAATCCGTATCCAGACTGAAATGCAGGTCAAAGATGATCTGAACCGTCAAAAACTTCAGATTGAAAAGCAGATCCAGGCCATAAAAGAGGCTCGGACACAAATCCGTGACGCTTTGGATAAAGGGTTGATTTCTGGTGACGGCGATATCGAAGAGGCCCGAAATCAGATAAAAAGCTTAACGCTTGATATCGAAAAGCTTACGAATCATAAAAATCAGATTTCTTTGCAGATCAAAGACATTAATCAGCTTCAGAGCCGAGTGAAAGAAATCGATGCTGAACTGAAAACACTGAATGATAAAAAAGCAGAAATACAAGTGAAGATCCGTGAAGGAGAAAAAGCGCAAAAAGAACTTGACTCAATCGAAAAAAAAGCAGAAAAGCTGGATGAGAAAGCGATTGATATCCAGGCGAAAATAGAAGGCGCAGAAAGTGCCAAGAAACAGCTGAACGACATTGAGAAAGAATCAAATGATCTCAAAAACGAAAAGGTACTCGTTCAAACCAAAATTCAGGATTATGACCGTACGATGAGCCAATTAAGCAATCTGGGGTCTGTTATGAGAACGATCGGTAAAGATATGGCCAATTTCGGAAAGGGAATGCGTACCTTTATCGGAAACAATGGAAATAACCCGATCGGGAAGTTCGCTAATTTTCTGACGCAGGGTGTTGCTTATGGATCGATGTATCGTTTGACGAGCAACGCAATGAACGCAGTCAGCGAATCGTTTAGCGCAGGTATCAACCGGTTCGATACGATCAATGCCGGAACAAGAACATTAAAGGCATTAGGATTTGAGGGAAGCCAGGTTGATTCCGAGCTTAAAAACCTCCAGGACAATATCTTAGGACTCCCTACAACACTTGATCAGGCTATTGGAGAAGTCACAAAAATCAGTGCAGTAACGAACGATCTGCCGTATGCTGTCCGAGCTTATGATGCACTCAATAACTCGATCCTTTCGTTCGGCGGAAGCGCCGAACAGTCTCAGAGAGCGATTAACCAGGTTTCGCAGTCACTAGGTAAAGGCGTGATCGATGCACAGACGTACAACTCATTGATCAACAACAATATGACGCCGGCTTTGAAAAAGGTAGCTGAAATGTTCGGATACAGTGGCGAAGAATTAGGAAAATTCAAAGAAGATCTAGGGTCTGGCGCTATCTCGGCCAATCAATTCCTGGATTCGCTCATCAAGCTGAACGAAGAAGGGTATGAAGGGATGGAATCCCTCAAAAGCATCGCCAAAGGAAACGCGTTGCTTTCTATCGAAGCTGGAATGGAAGTTGCCAGGGCACGTATGGCTGCCGGATGGCAGAGCACGATCACGGATATCAATGATTCGATGAAAGATCTTGGTTACGGAACGATTCCTGAAATGCTGTCTAAGCTCGGCGATTTCGGGAAAGAAAAGATCGCAGGAATCGGAACCTGGTTCAAAGAGAATAAAGAACAGGTCGGAGACGCGCTGGACTGGATCCGCGATAAGTTCGAATTATTCTCTAAAGAATTAGAAGGATTTAATCCAAAATCATTCCTTAGCGGAATCCTTGATGTATCAAACGGAATTAAAACCGTTGTTATACCGATGATCAAAGGCCTTTATGACGCAACAAAAAGTTTAGCTACTTTTGTTGGAGGTGGAGATGCATCCAAAGGATACGGTCGTTTATTGGCCGGATATCTTGGAACTTCCTACGGTCTGCAATTTATCGGCAATGCCGCTAACGGAATATTCGGAATCATCGACAAGATAGGCAAATACAAAAACGGTTTTGGAAAGAACGGCCTTTTAGGATATCTTGGATCGCTGATCGGCTTTTCCGGAAATGGAAAGTCAAATATACCTTCTAATGCAGGACAGAGCCTAACAAATGCAGGAAAGGCTGTGGGAGGACTTCAAGCATTAGGAAACTCGTTAGGTAATTTTGATGTCGGCGGATTCCTTAGTAAAGCCTCGAATCTGGCACTGTTGGCCGGAGTCGCAGGCGATGTCATGTTGTTCGCTGAAGCCATTAAACAAATCAATGATAAAGTTCCTCCGCAGGAAGAAATGGAGCAATTCGGATTAAAGTGTATTGCTCTTGGAACGGCAGCGACTTCATTTTCTATTCTTTTTGGACTCGGTGCAGCGGCAATCAATGCGGCTGGAGCGAAATCAATGGGCATTGGTCTTGTTGCATTGGCCGGAGTAGCTGGAGATATGATCCTGTTTGCTGAGGCAGTGAAACAGATTGACGAAAATGTGCCAACTGATTTTGGAGCAATAACAAATAAATTAGGTGTCATGGGAGAAGTATTCTTGGCATTCGGCGGCGTAACCGTGATCTTAGGGACGGCAATGACGATGATCACTCCAGCAGCCGCTGTTGTAGCCGCAGGAGTGGCAACTCTCATTGGACTGTCAGCAGCAATTATCGTTATAACCGAAGAATTCAGCGCTATTGCCCATAATATAGACAAAATTGATAAATCGATCCCTGCTGGTTTTGATTCGGGTGCATTTAAAGAAAAGATCAATACGATGTTTGAGTGTATTGATGCGGTCAGCAGTTCAGCCGATGAGATCATCGGAAGGGGAATCGCTTCATTGTTTGATGCTTCCTATTACTCAGATCTGGAACGGATGACAACGGATATTGCCAAGATCATGACTTCTTTGAAAAAGATAGATAATGTAGATTTCAATGGCGATACCGTCGTATCTCGAATCAAGAGCATGAAGGACGTAATGAATGAAATCAAAGGTCTATCTATGCCGACATTGCAGATCACACCGCAGACCGCAGAAAATCTTGCAACAACGCTTGAAAACCTTTCGAAGATGGCGAAAGAAGCGCAGAAGCTGAATGATGTTGACCTTAATTTCGATTCGGCCAAGATCAGCAATGCAGTCACTCGATTGAAGATCGTTGCGGAAGCATTCAAGGATGTGACTTTCCCGGAAGGAAAAGCGAATTTCCAGGCTGAAGATGCGGAAAACATGCTTCGTACGTTTCAGGCTCTTTCTCAGGTCGTAGAACCAATGAATGAATTCAACGATTCGATGAAAGATTTCAAAGGTGATGTGACCTATCAGAAAGTGCAGCAGCTTGGAACCTTGCTAGGGCGCATCAATGCGGATTACATCGCATATGATTTCAAGAGCTTCCCTAAGAATGAAGACGTGTCGAATGTCCTTGAAGGTATAAAGACATTCTCGCAGATCGCAACAGCCATCAGTGAATTCTCCAGCGCGTCAGAAAGCTATAACACGATCCAAGGCGATGTGTTGATGGGAAAAATCGTCAATTTCTTTGAAACATTTAACGATTATGACCTGGAAGGAATGATCAATGCATTCAACAAACAGTCCAAAAATTTTAGCTCGGTAAAGACAGGACTTGAGAATTTTGGCGCAATGGTCGACGCACTTACTGCATTGAATGGAAAAACGATCGATACCGAGAATCTGACAGCCATCGTAAAGAGCATGAATGAGTTCTTCAAGGCATTGAATGGCGATGACGGGAAATCATTCAGTCTGAACGACGGTGTCATTGAACAGCTCAATACTGCAAAAACAGCGATGGATTCTTTGAAAAATTTGGTAGCTTCTATTCAGACCGTTTCTCAGAACACGATCAATTGGGAATCTTTAGGAACCGGGGATGGCGGTCTCATCAATCAAGTCAACCTATTCCTTCAGGATGTGGCTTCGCTGAATGCAGGAGACGCACAAACAGCAATCTCGAATGTGCAGTCTGTGCTTGATCAACTCAATCAAATGCTGATAACGATGCAGGGTATGTCTGATCAGTTTACTGAAACAGGCGCAAACTGGGGTCTATCCCTCTGGGAAGGATTCGAAAGCGCAGATGTAAAAGGGCAGATGCTGAGCTATGTGGATTCTATTATTCGTTTGATGGAATCGAAAGCAGCACGATTCAGAACCGTTGGATCAATTTGGGGCAAAGCGTTAGATGCTGGATTCCGTGATGCGGTTTCTGATACAGGAGCCAACGCTGCCGCAAATGTTGTAAGCGGATTGGAAGCTGCTTCTGGTTCGATCACGAGTGCCGGCGCATCTCTTGGCGGAGCATTTGCTTCGGCGTTCAATAGCGCAGCCGCCAATCTGAACACGCCGAATGTGCCAGGAACTCAAACCGCACAAGGTCCAAACAAAGATGGATCTGCCGGATATACCGTCAAAGAGCATAAAGCGAAAGGCGGACCGATCTTTAAACCGTCGGGAACAGATACCGTACCAGCTATGCTGACTCCTGGAGAATTCGTAGTAAGCAAACGCGCTGTTGATCACACCGGAATAAACCTGCTTGACAGGATCAACAAGATGGACCTGAAAGGTGCTTATCACGCTTTGCAGGCTCGCTTCGGAGAAAGCCAGATTACCAATAATCAGTACATAACGAACAACTATACGACAAACAATGATAACCGGAAGGTTGAGATCAACGAATCTCATTCTCGCCGGTCACAATATATAAGAGCCAATCGGTTCTTACGAGGTATGGCATGATGAAATGCAGAGAAAACAATCCAGTCAGGCAATACCTGCAATTTAACGACATTGTGATATCAAGCGCCGAGGAACTGACCTCGGCCTCCCTTCAATGGGATACAAAATTTGATACGCAGGAATATACATTCGGGCACGGAAGCTATCTTCCGCTGAAAGACGATCAGCTCTTTTTGACCGAGCAGGATCTTTCCCTTTCACTAAACATTGATTACCGATTCTTTCCGCGAGAAAGCAAGCCGTTCATCAACGATTTTTTGACGATGAATCTCATCAAGCCTGGCAAGATCTGGGCAATACAGGATGGCATGCTGATTTGGGCTTATGCCGTGGTCAAATCAGGAGGAGAAGAATATGACAAATTCATTGGATATCTTTCGAAAGATGTTGATTTTATTCTCCCCGAAGGGTACTGGCATATCGCTAAAAAACGAAGAACATTTCTTCTTCCGTACGATCCATGCAACGTATTGGATTGCTACGATTTTCGGGATGTAGACGACTGCTTGTCTTGCTGTGTTACATGTTCCACAAAAAGCGATAATCCATGCGGATCATGTTTCTGCGATTGCGGTGATGCTGTAGAAGAGAATTCGCTTTGCGGAATGCGTCCGGAAGATTTAGATGCTTTCATGGATTGCGGAAAAAGCTACAAGATCATATATGACTGCCGAGCAGGCCGTAAGATCTTCGGAGAAAAAGACTGGGGAGCGAAGATCAGCAAAGAATATATTGACTCATCCGTTATTGCCGGCCGTTTTTACAGCAGAACGGTACTTAATACCGATGGTGTGGACATCGTGCTTCAGGGGACTTGGCAGGATCCGAAGATAACGATCAATGACATTTCGATCACAGTTAAAGGCGACTATGATGGATGGCTGAAATTAAGGCCAGACGGAACCGTCTATTATACTGAAGATCTATGCTGTGATTTTGAACCGCTCGATATGGATAAAGTCATCTATCATCAGAAAAAGTATTTCCGGGTTCATTTCGGAGAGAATCGCGTAATTGTCGAAAATTCATGCTGTGGAGACGGAAGTATATATATAGACGTTGATGAAATTAAACCATAAGGAGGCAAAATGGCGAGCAAAGATATTTGTACGACGTGTAAAGAATTAATGGAAAATTACACGGAATTTTACGAAAACGGAGTAACAGACGCTGTTTGCGACTCCTTGAAACGAAATAAAGGGCTGAATGGAAAGTCGAACAATTGTAAGGACCTTGATCTTGTAAATGAATGTTTGAACTGGGGCCACCTTGAAAAGCTTCCTGCTTATTCTGAATGCGAATGGGAAGAATATACAGGGATCATGCTCCAGAACCTTGCAACTATGAATGACGCACTGATTTGTGCAGTTTGCGGGCTTCAGGATCAGATCAACGCCCTGGCGCTTCAGAATATCAGTGTTGAGGCAAGACCGCAGATTCTTCAGACCATGCAGGGCCTTTCGCTCACGATCGATCGTCAAGGAAACTGGGAATACAACTACGTTGACTGGGTCGTGGAAGGAAGTCAGGAATACGGCCGAGGAAAGATCAACGGCAAAGTCAATTTCTGCATGGTCCCTGGAGACGGAAAGACAGCATCATGGCGTATTAGTTCTGTATATATTGACAAGCATACCTATACATTCCATTCGCATGATGGCGCGGTCAGCGAGCCGAGCGTTATTCTTCGTGTTCCGAACTCTTCGGGATCGATCGTATATCAGAAGACCAATATGCATAGTTCCTTCACGGATACGATCAATAAAACAATCAATTTCTCGCAGCAGGGAAGTCTGGCACCAGGTCAAACTACAGACTGGATCACATTTGCTGATTTCGTAGGTGATTGGGTCATTGATACACACTGCATTCTTCAAGTTCGATTCAGCAACAAAAACGTGTCAGCAATCCCGACATGTTAGGAGGTCTATATGGCAGAACAATACAGAGATCCGTGCGCAGCGTGCGAAAGCCTTAAAACATACGCACATGAATTCTTGGTGCACGGAGTGACAGAAGAAATTGTTAACGGATTTTATAACAATACAGGATTTGTTAAAACGGATAAACGTAAAAACTGCGAAGATCTTCAGAATGCAAATGACTGCTTGATTTTTGGAGAGAACGAAAAGGCATCTATGTACAATCAGTGCGATTGGCAGGAAGCCTATGCAACGATCACGAACAATGTTGGGATCATGTATGAGCTTTTGATCCACTCAGACTGCGGGCAATGGGATCAGATCGACGCATTGTGGAAAGCTATTCAAGATGGATTGGAAGGACTATGGAAAGAGATCGAGAAGCTCAATAAGCGTTGCGATATTATCACAAACGATGTTGCGAATCTCAAAACATATGTCGATCAGCAGGACAACAAGATTTCGCAGAAAGTTGGGAATATCGAATCCGCATTGATCAAGGTGTTGACGAACTTGAAAGAGGCTGGAGCATGGCAGGAAGATGGAACCCTGATGAACGGAGGATTTGTGTCAGGACGTCATATCGCAAACGGTAATATCAACGTCTTTGGCGGTACACCAGATGGCAGCTCGTTCATCCGTACATCGAATAACGCAACAGACAATGATCTTGCCGGAGGCGTTTAATGGCTTGGGCAGACTTCTGGGGCGCTTATAATAATACAGGGCCATATAACAACGTCGTGCTTGGAGGATCTCCAAACGCGACGGGTCCTTATGGCGCACCTTTGAGCACAGCGCATAACGAAGGATACGGCCGAGGGATTCATTTCAGTGACGATGGAAACTATGGGGTAACATTTCAGCTCGATCTTGTACCGTACGCAGTAACGGATTCTGGAGCGTATATCGCAAATCAATCTTACGTTCAGTATGGTGGAAATTACCGATACAGATTAGTCGTATCGGTTTCGAACAACAATCAAGCGAGCTGGAGCGAGATCTTCAATCAGTTTATATTCTCACATCCGGATACATATTCCATGATTTATAAAGCTGGATGGCAGACAACAGCGCAGGCATCGCAGTGGACTAAATTCTTCCAGCTTCCGAAAGATACAACTCACGTGAAGATCGAACTGATGGGAGAAGAGGCGACGTTCCCGCATCAGAATATTTATTCGATCCAGCAGATCATTCCTGATTTCAGACCTTGGGCGGTTAGAAAAAACGGAAGGTTCTTGTCCTGTGATCGATCTACCGGATGGTTCAAGAAGCGATCTGGAGGATCCTGGAAAGATGTGCCGAAATATGGCGTTGATCTCGCCGGAAAAGAAAATTCAGGAACATCAAGGATCCGCAAAAGCGGAAAATGGAAAGGACAGTCGAAAGTAGGTGAGTAGATGCTTTTCGAAATTTTAGATGCAGGAAGGGTCATTAAACGATTCGACAAGATCTTGAACACAGTTGAGTTTGATACTGAATTAATGGATCTTCCGCAGGCTTCTATAACTCTTCCTATTTCATTCATCGAACATCTGAAAGGAAGAAAAGAAATTCGAATTACTTTCGACAATGGATTGATCTTTCGAGGTGCGATCCAATCTTTAAATGTCGATACAACAAATGGAACTGTCGATGTTGAGTTCATTCATATATTCAAAGAATGGGAATATCGGCAGGTTCCTACCAATTATGCGATCAAAGATACAACCATCAAGGAGATGTACGATGACGAAAAAATCAGGTACAGCAAAGACTGGGAAATGCGTTTCGACAAAAAAGCAGAAGAAGAAAACGTCGATTACGTCTTTTCACGCCAAAACAAAATGGAGGCACTCACGCAGACTGTAGAACGTACTGAGGACTTGTGGTGGAGAATTAATCTTTCAGCAGACAAAGTTGTGGAAATTGGAAAATTTGGCGAGCAAAAGCCCTACAGAGTGTCTGTGATGCGTTCTGGACCGCAAAACATCCAGATCATTGAAGAACCGCAGATCAACGAAGATTTTTCAAACGTAGTTAATATTGCAACGATATACGGCGCAAAGAGCGATAACGGAATGTCTGCTCTTTCGCTTAGGGAAGTATTTGAAAACGAAGATTTTCAGGATCCTAAATTTCCTGTTGTGATCCTTCGTGAAGGAATCAATAACGAGCGCGATTACTCCAATTATGAAGATTTCCCTGAACTTGGGCCGAACAATGACATTGAATATTCAGTAATTGACGAAGAATCTGTGGCGATGGAATCGGGAATGTTTATTGAAGGGACCTTCTCTTTCGAAGATCTCAGCCCTTTCTCTCTAGAAGATGATACGTCACAGAACGGAACAGTCGACACTGAGGTCGTTGTTAGCGGTGTATGGAGTCCTCACGAATTCTTCAACACATGGAATGGAAAATCTTTAGATACGGACGGTGTTCCATCAGAACAACCGTTTCAATGTGTCGATGTTTGGAAACAGTGTTTAAAGGTAGTAGGTTATCCGAACCCTTCAAGACCGATTGGCGGAGACGGATTTGCCGAGTGGATATGGTACAACCGTGATGTATTGGGATATGGTTCCTATTTTGATTACATCACGCCAGGCAATCAGCAGTATGGAGATTTTGCGGTCTGGTCAAAAGGGGGAGACACACCTTATTCCCATGTTGCAATGTTCATCGGAGGATCTTCCTTCTTTGGCCAAAACCAGCCTTATCCCCACTGCGATGTTGCAACTATTGGAATGGGCAATATCCTTGGATATCTCAGAGTTAAGAAAGAATTCTGGAAAGACGAACATGAAGTCGTTTCGGATACGGTCAACGGAAACAACGGTTCGAAACCGATCACAAACGAAGATCGTATCGAAGCTGCGAAAACGGCTTATAAAACAGCCGTCAAAAAATTGAAGAATTCACGCCGTTTATATCAGGTTGAGGTAACAACAACAGCAATTCCAGCAGATATAAATGTTGGAGATAAGATCCGATTAGATTATGAATTTTACGAATATCAATTAGGATCGTGCTCAAATTACATGAAAAAATTGATTGCTTTGGACGATTGGTGGTATGTTACCAAGCTTGGCCGTCAATGGGATAGAACAGGTATGGAAACAGGAACACTCAGTCTTGAAAAATTCCTGCGGATCGATAGGGAGGTGCATGAACGTGCAGACGCAGAAAGCGGTTGATATTCTTGCATTCAATGTATCGAATATCCGTAAAAGCGAAGAGCGCAAGAACCTTCAGCGTCGATATCATACGGTCGATTTCTACGGATACGAATTCACCCGAAACGGAAATCAGTCCAATCCGGCTGTGATCGGCATTTCGATTTCGCAAGACTTGATCTATTATGAGCGCTTCGAATTCAAACTCATCATTCAGCCAATCCCTGTTGCCAGCGAAGAAGGAATTACTCTTGTTCCTTCCAATCCGGCAAACATGAAGGTCATGATCGAAGGCGTCGATCTTACGCCTTATTTCAAAGCACAGTATGACGGACACTGGATCGGCGGAAACGGTACCTATCCAAATGCAGGAACAGCAAACTACGACGTGCTTCAAGCCTGCGGATTAATGAGCGAAGAAGAGCGCAGTAAAGTTTTGAGCGCTGGCTATAAAAAGGTAGTGATCACAGCGGATGGACCGTTCCAGGTCACGCTTGTTAATTATCTGAAATATTCTCATGTTGCGAGGTGATTATATGAAATATGAAGAAAAACTAAACCGAATGGCAACTCATATGGAAGATCATCCGCACGATTATCAGACATCAATTTCTTACTTGAAATTGAGAAGCAGATCCATTGCCGATGAGAGGAAGCAAAAGAAACTCGAAGCATGGAAAAAGGTACAAAAGTACAAGGAGCAGGAGCATGGAAAATAAAAACGCATCAAATGGAATCGCAGAAGAATTGATCCGGACGTTCGTACAGATCGGATGCTGCGAACTCCACACAAAAACTACGATCGAGAAGAAGATTTCCGAGCTTGAAAATGGGATGGTCGAAGAAGCAGCAGTACAGGATCAATTGAATGACATTGAGGATATCCGCAAAGACTTGATCGATTACGCGCAGCTTCGACGTGAAACTATGCTTGCGCTCTTTGAAATGTATCCGAACGGAAATAAAGATTATTGGTGCCTTGTCAAACATCTTGGTCTGGCAATGTATACGGCCTTCGAGAGCTGGCAGGCATCTGATGACGAAGAAAATCTTTTCTATATTTACCAGCAGGCAAATAAATTGTTCGTGAAAGCGATGTCGAAATTTCTAGGCATCACGATCACGGAATGCGCATCTTGCTTTAGCGATATCCTCAAAGCAGAGATGAAAGAAGAAACGAAAGACGAGGTGAAAGACGATGGCACTTCCGATTTGCGCAAAACCACAGATTAACATTCCGGTCGAAGACTGCGAATATTGGCTTGTGCCGATCAATAGCACAAGCGAGATCACTGATCTGAATCGCAATACGGCCTGGATCACGCCCGAAGGATACTTTTATGTATATGATGGACGCGATCTTGTACAAATCAATGATCATTCAAACTTGAAAGTGAAATGGGGAAATATCACTGGAGATATTACCGAGCAGGAAGATCTCCGACTCCTTTTCACACAATACGTAAAAGGTGTGAAGCTCAACGGCGCAAAATTGGTCATGAACAAAAATCAGGAAATCGAACTGATTCTTCCGGCCGAAATACACCAAAACGGGGAAAAACTGCCGATGAGCAACGGAATAGTCAATGTAAATGTTCCGATCTTATCGGTAAAAAAAAATGGCGTTCCACTCGAAATAACCGATCATAGCGTCAATATCGATTTGAGCGACTATGCGCTCGCAACTGCCATCCCGTCAAAGGTTTCTGAACTTGAAAATGACGCTGGGTATATCACTACCGCTCAGGCTCAAGCATTGATCCCTACAAAAGTTTCTCAGCTTCAAAATGATTCGAATTATCAAAACGCAAATCAGGTAGAAAATAAGATCTTATCTTATGGCTATCAAGATGAAGATCAGGTAAGAAATATTATCATTTCCTATGGCTATCAGACGCTTGCCCAAGTACAAGAGACAGTAGAATCCTACGGCTATCAAAACGCAAAACAGGTTGAAGATAAGATCTTATCGTACGGATACCAAACGGCAGATCAAGTAAAAGCTCTAATTCCGAAGAATGTATCGGCTTTTACTAACGATGCAGGATATCAGAACGCCAGCCAGGTACAAACAAAGATCTTGTCTTATGGCTATCAAAATGCAAGCCAGGTTGAAACGGCAATCACATCAAAAGGATACCAAACACTAGCTCAAGTAAGACAGACGATCGAAGGGTACGGCTATCAAACAGCACAGCAGGTACAGACAGCAATCGCTAACGCGAATCACATCACATATAAAAAGGTAACGACATTACCAGCAACAGGTGAAACGAATGTCATTTATATGGTTCCGAATGCCAATACATCAGGAACTAATATTTATGACGAATATATGTGGATCGATGGCAAATGGGAAGTCATGGGAACAACAAAAGCCACGATGGACGGTTATCTTCCGCTCACCGGCGGGACCCTAACAGGACCTCTTACAGCAACTAAATTTGTTGGGCCTCTGCAAGGAAATGCAGATACAGCGACAAAAGCGGTCAAAGATTCAGCAGGGCAGACGATAAATGCTACTTACATTAAAGATTTGAGCGCTACGGGCCAGACGATCACTTTTACGCGAGGCGATGGAACTACAGATACGATCACGACGCAGGACACAAAATACTCTCTTCCTTTGGCTTCGGCCAATACACGAGGCGGTGCGAAGATCGGATACGCTCAGAATGGTAAGAACTATCCTGTACAGCTTAGCAACGAGCAGATGTATGTAAATGTTCCTTGGACAGATAATAACACCACATATTCTGTTTTCGGAAAAGCGACAGCGGATGCAAACGGAACAAATGGCTTAGTACCTGCACCAGCAAAAGGACAGCAAGGCCTTTATCTTCGTGGCGATGGAGTATGGGCGACACCTACAAACACGACCTATGGATTAGCCAGCACGACGGCCAACGGACTTTTAAAACAATTGCCGAATAACACCACACAATTCATGCGAGGTGATGGAGCTTGGGCAACCCCTCCGAATACGACATACGGGAACGCGAGCCAATCGGCAAGCGGTCTTATGAGCGCCGATGACAAAAAGAAACTAGATGGTATTGCGAGTGGCGCAAACGCTTATTCGCTTCCTTTAGCTACGGCATCTGTCCGAGGCGGTGTCAAGATCGGCTACACTCAGAGTGGCAAGAACTACCCGGTACAGCTTAGCAACGAGCAGATGTATGTAAATGTTCCTTGGACAGATACAAACACGACCTACGGATTAGCCAGTACGACGGCCAATGGGCTTCTAAAACAGTTACCGAATAACACCACACAATTCATGCGCGGTGATGGCGCATGGGCTACTCCGCCAAACACTACGTATAGCGCAGGATCACAATTAGGATTATCTGGAACCACATTCTCATTGAATGGCGTATGTACAACGATCACTGATTGGAACAACGCAACAAACAATGGATGGTATATGATGTCAGGCGCTACCAATGCTCCATCATCTGCCTGGTATATGGGCTACGTTACGAATCACAACGGACACTATGTGATACAGGAGGTATTCCAGTTTACCGCAAGCAATGATGCATATTCCGTTCCTAAATATATGCGTGTTCGTTTAAATGGCACTTGGGGCGCATGGAGAAATGTAACAGTTTCTAAAGCGGTTCCTTCCAATGCCGTGTTCACGGACACGAACACTTGGAAAGCCAATTCATCATCTAGTGAAGGATATGTTGCTTCAGGATCAGGAAAAGCCAACAAAGTGTGGAAGACAGATGCAAATGGAAATCCAGCATGGCGAGATGATGCGAATACGACGTATGGTGTTGCAACTCAAAGTGCAGCAGGATTAATGTCGGCGGCAGACAAGAAAAAGCTTGATTCTATGTGGCCGGTTGGTGCGATCTATCTGAATACGAATGGGACGAACCCAGGAACTTTCCTCGGCGGAACATGGCAACAGTTTGGACAAGGCCGTTGTTTGGTCGGTGTAGGTACCGGAAATGACGGAAGTAATAGTATGTCTTTTACTGCTCTATCAACAGGTGGTCGTTATCGCCAAAGTCTGAGCGC